>Ga0209514_10000981_pt1 | contig 53531 bp, 57 predicted proteins | sample Subgrocontami58m_FD_187452 | JGI IMG/M metagenome (GOLD analysis project Ga0209514, IMG submission 187452) | Subsurface groundwater microbial communities from S. Glens Falls, New York, USA - GMW37 contaminated, 5.8 m (SPAdes) (version 3) | ecosystem: Environmental > Aquatic > Deep subsurface >... | reverse complement strand
GAGCCTTGCTTTGAGTTCAAGAAAAAACCTCCACTTTGAATCTTGTCGTTGCGTGCTGTATCTTTTAGCGTACTCACTTGGTTTTTTCTCTGAAATTTGTGCATACAGTTTCTGCGCAGGTACTTTGTGCTCAGAAAGCCACTGTTGCACGTCTAACTCTCCAGAACGAATGTCAGGCACTTCAGAACGTTCATAATGACTTATCCGACACAATGCTGCGCGAAGCTCATTTTCAGACTTGTCAGCAAACGAACTGCACAATTCTTTCCATGCGGTTGCCATACTTCTTTCCTCCGCAACCGTCGCTTATATGTGTTGTAGCGAATTTGTGGACACAAACCGCAGGCTTTATAAGCGAAATCTGGAATTTCTAAACAGATTCGGGGCCGTGGTCTAACTTGGCTATGACTTAAGGTTTGGGACCTTGCAGTCCCGGTTCAAATCCGGGCGGCCTCATTCGTTGATATGTTTCGCAAGCGTTTACTTCATTGTTTCGGATTTGAACATGCAGTCAATCTGCGGATTTCCTGCACAACCTCGAGCAAGCTCTCGGTTGAATCCGGGCGGCCTCATAATTGGATGAGTGAAACGAATTTTGTATTGAGATTTGCAGGGTTTGAACCGGTCCCGAACGATAGTGAGGATATCGGTTCAAATCCGGGCGGCCTCATTATGTTATTATTTTCATGTGTTTACGTTGCATAATCTGATTTGAACATGTAGTCAATCTGCGGATTTCCTGCACCTCCTCAGCTTTGCTTCGGAGGAATCCGGTTTGCCTCATTAGCGGCTGAGCAAAGTGAATAATGTGTTGAGGTGTGCTTTGTAGTGTGTACAACTACATAGTTCCCTTGCAATTCTTTGCTCCACAATTACATATATTACTTCCTTTTTCGCTGTCATCGTAATTGTATGTTAATTCTTCGCCTGTGTTAATTTTTCTAAGTGCCAGTATCAAGATTTTTCCATTTTTTCTTTGGTATGTGCAGTTTGGATTACAGCTGTGGTTAATGAATCGTGCATCGCCGCCTGTTGCGCCATCAATACACCATTTTGAGTTAAGCGCGAAAACATAGAATTTACCTTTGCTTTTTTGAAGCCTGTCGCGTGTGAAGCCTTCTTTTCTCAAAATCTTCTCCCCAGTATACTCAATAATGAACTTGCCTTCAGGAATGTTAGCCCTTGAAAAAACACCTTTGCCATGAATTTTTGATGTGCTAACAAACAACAGCTTTGATTCTTTTGAAACATAAGAAATATTTGAGGTATGTTCTCTGGGTTTTACAAGGACTAATTTTTTCAGCTTAACAGCAGAGTATTTTATCATAAACTTTAAAATCTCTGCACTAAATTTAAACCTATTGACTATCGTGGGTTAATAGTTTGGGAGACCTCTCAATTGGTTTCAGGGAGAATAAAATCCGAGACTTACACATAGCCTTTCCCGTCAAAACCTTTTTAAACTATGTTCTGCCAATGCATGATATGACTGACCTGAGTATTGTTATTCCATGTTATAATGAGTTTGAGAACATACCTCTTATGCATAAGCGTCTCACTCAAGTGCTTGCAAAGCTAAATATTAATTATGAAATTATTTTTGTTGATGATGCATCAACTGACCAATCATTTGCTGCGATGAAAAAACTGCATGAAAAAGATCCTCATGTGAAGCTTATTCAGTTCAGAAAAAACTCAAAAAAAGCTTCTGCAATAATGGCTGGCTTGCGTTTGTCATCAGGAGATAAGATTTTGACTATGGATGGTGATCTGCAGGATGAGCCTAATGAAATATCTAATTTCTTGAATGCAATGCAGACGCAAAAGCTTGATCTTGTTGTTGGTTGGAAGCATGAGCGTAAAGATCCGTGGCATAAAACAATCCCTTCAAAGATTTTTAATTTTCTAGTGAGAAAACTCACTCGCATTAAACTGCATGATTCTGACTGTAATTTTCGCTTGATGACTAAAGAGCTTGCAGAACAGCTTGATGTGTATGGTGGTTTGTTTCGCTATATTCCAAGCATTGCAGTGAGCATGGGTTTTAAGATTGGAGAGATCAAGGTTAAGCATAATCCTCGTATGTTTGGTGTGAGCAAATGGGGCGCAAGCAGAATAATCAAAGGTGCACTTGACTTATTGACAGTAAAATTCCTAATTGACTACAAAAATAGTCCTTTGTACTTTTTTGGTGTGCTTGGTCTTGTTTTGTTTGGGCTTGGTTTTATTTCAGGTCTTTTGCTTATCTGGGAAAAATTCTTTTTAGGCTTGGCAATTGCAGGCCGTCCTTTGCTTTTCTTGACTGTCTTGCTTATCTTGCTTGGAGTCCAGTTCTTGTTTTTTGGCTTGCTTGCTGAGCTTATGCGTGCTGATCCTCGTCGTCCTGCAAGCTACCAAATCAAGACTGTTCTCAAATGACTCCCCTCTCATTTTTGGATGTGGTAAAGACTCGTCGTAGTACACGTCGTTTTGAAAACAAAGCTGTGCCTATATCTTTAATAGAAAGCGTGATTGAATTAGCAACATATGCTCCAACAAACTGCAATCAGCAATTATGGAATTTTATTGTAGTGACTGATACTCAGCTAAAACAGCATTTGATCAATGAGGCAGCATCATCAACACTCATTGGCCGTGCTCCAGTGATTATAGTTGTTTCGTATGATAATTGGAATTATAAAGAGGCAATTCAGGGCGGTGCTATTGCTGTGCAAAACATGCTTTTGGCAGCCACTTATTATGGTCTTGGCTGTTTGTCCATGAACAGCTATGGCAATGATGAAAAGATTAAAGAAATTCTTAACATGCCTGCAAATCAGCAGATTTGTTGTTTTGTCTTGCTTGGTTATGCTGCAAAAGAAGACAGCACAGCATCATCAGTTCCTCGCAGACCAGTGCAAGAAGTTTTGCACATAAATTATTTTGATAAACAAGCCATGCTTTCTAAGCCTTATGATCCTGAATCATGGTCTTTAAATGATTTGACTGACTGGCAAGAGTATTATTGCCGCAAAACATTTTTAGGCAAGGAAATGGATATTATGCATAAGTATGAGAAAGATCTTATAAAAAAAAAACTTGCTGAATCTCAAGGGCCATTGCTTGATTTGCTTTCGTATGATGGTTGTTATGTGAGAGAACTTCCCAAAGTAAAAGTAGTGACTGCTGACCTTTGCAAACCAACTCAGGCATACACTTGTGAAGCAACAAAAAATCTTATGCACATTTTTCCATCACTTCTTGATTTGAAGAAAAAACAAGTCTTAGGTGTGAAAGAAAAATTCAAAACAATCACTTTGTTGTACAAGTTTGAGCGTTTGTCTAAAGAATTACAAGAGTCTGTTATAGAAACTGGTGAAAAATATCTTGCTCAAGATGGGAAATTTGTTATTATCTCAAGAAAGCACAATTTCTTTTTTACAGCCTTTTATTATGTGATTCGCTGGCTGTTTGGAAATGATGTGCGTAAGACTGGTATTTACGCGTTTTTCGGGCCCTACAAGCCATTGTGTGTCTGGAGTGCAAAAAAACTTTTGAAAAAGCACGGCTTTAAAGTTAGTCAATCAGCTTATTTTTTTATTCCTGCCTTTTTTGACCAAGCACTTCAAATGTTCTTACAATACAAAAGAAGTGGAGGCTCAAGTTATCTCCATAGAATAAGAAGAGAAAACTGGCTCACAAGATTGCTTTCAAGCATTATTGAGCTGCAAGGCTTGCGCAAAACTCTTCATGGCAGTGTTGTTGTCTTTGAATGTAGGAAAAAATGAACAAAAAAAATGTATTGGCTGAAAAGAAAAGCAATGAAAGTATGTATTCTGAAAGTTTGATTGCTAATATGCCTAGGATTTTGAATCAGCTTGATCGCAATCCTAATTCTTCTACTTTTGGTTGTTTTGATCGTGATTATTGGCAGTATAAGATTGTTGATTTTCCTTGCGCAAGAAAGCAAGAAGCTGTGCTTTCATTAGCGCTTTTACAACGTAATAAGTTTTCTGGCAATCCTTATTTTGCATCACCAACAATCAAGTCTTGGTGTGAGGCTGCAATTGGTTTTTGGGCGTGTGCACAAAATCAGGATGGTTCTTCAAATGAGTGGTATCCTGAAGAGCATAGTTTTGTTGCAACTGCATTTTCAACATATGCTATTACTGAAGCAATTCTTGTTCTCATGCTTTCTCCTTCGCCTGCTGTTCTTGAGACAATTAATAAGGCAGGTGTGTTTTTGCAAAATCATACTGAATTTCGCGTTCAAAACCAGCAGGCAGGTGCTATTGTTGCATTGCATAATTGCTCTTTAATAACAGGCAGTGAAGCATTTGCATTGTTTGCAAAAGAGCGTTTGGCTGAGCTTGCTAAGCATCAGACTCGTGAGGGCTGGTTTGATGAATATGGAGGTCCTGATGTTGGGTATTTGTCTGTTGCAATTGATTATCTTGGCAAGTATTATGAAAAAACAAATGATAAACAAGCTCTTGACATGATAAAAAAAGCAGCTGGTTTTCTTGTGCATGCAGTTCATCCTGATGGTTCTGTTGGTGGTGTTTACACAAGCAGAAGCACTGAGTACTTGATTCCTAGTGCATTTGAGCATGATGCTGGCCCCGATGTTGAATTGCTTGCTCAGGTTTGCAGACAAGGAATTCAGTCGGCTGTCTTGCCATCTTGCTCAACTCTTGACGACAGATATTTGTTGTACAATGGTTACACATATGCTCAGGCTGCTCTGTCTGAAAAGAAAATCAATAAAAATATATGCTTGCTTCCTCAAGGTTCAGTATTTTTTTCTGAGTGTGGCTGGTTTGTGCGCAGAACACCAAGATATTTTTTAGTGATTAACACAAAAAAAGGCGGTGCGTTTTATTTTGCATCACCTGACAATAAAGTGCATGATGCTGGTGTGTTCATTTCAGGAGCTCCTGTGTTATCAAGCTGTTTTATTGGCTCATCAATTGAGGTTGAGTTATTGCCTAAGATTGCGAGTAAGTGTCAGCGTATTGTGATTAGGGGCAGTATGCAGGCATCTCCTGAAGAAGTTCTTTCACCTTTTAAGAATATGTTGTTGCGCGGCACTCAGCTGACTGTGGGAAAAAACACGCGTGTTCGCAATCTGCTCAAGGAAGCTTTTAGAGATCGTCTTATTGCAGGAAAAAAAGATGCGCCAAAATCATTTGTCCGTGATTTCCTTAAGACTGCATTTCGTGCTAAATCAGTCTCTGAAGGAGGGCTTGCAATAAAGTTTGAGCGCGTGTTTGTGCTGTCTGATGATGCTGTTGCTGTTGAAGATATAGTGCACAATCCTCCTCTTGCTGCTGAGTTTATTGTTGGTGTAAAACAGCCAGTGCAAACAGTGCCTAGCTCTCGCTTTTTTGTGCCTTCTGATATTGAGTCTCATGCAGTAATTTCAAAGTCTGCGGTTATTCACAGGAAACTGTTGTGAGTGTTTTCCCCTTTTTTTCTATCATAAGTAAAAATAATTTGGGTTGTACTTAGCATAAGCTTCTCTGATAAGTTGTTCGTAGTTTTTTGCTTCTGGCGAGATGTGAATCTCTTTTAGTCGTGTAAGAACAACTTTTTTAGGGATAAATATTACTATGCGCTCTATTGCGTTCAATTCTTTTGGCAATACGTCATCAAATTCTATTCCAAGAACTGCTCCTCCTTGATTAGAGTCTGCATATCCTATTGCGTGATGCAGCACTCGCGCCATTGAGACAGTTTGTGCTCTCATTAGTTGGCGTTCTTGATACGGTGAAGTGGCCATTATGAATGCTAATTCTTCAATATTTTTTCCAAAGATTTTTTTAAACTCTTCAGGACTTCTATTGAATGACTTCAGACGTTCTGTTTTTCTTTCAAGTGGAGATAGAATTGCTCCTGCTCGTGCAATGGCAAAAATAGTTTCTAAACCAGTTCCGTGATATAGTGTCTGCATAGTGGTTAAAGAAATAAGCTTCTTTTAAGTCTTTGGGTGTAGACGGCTGAAAAAAGAGTTTTTTAACTGTTTTTGATTAAGCAGCACTAACCACTGGACAACTTCACACAGCATTTATAAGTAAGAACTGCTGTACTTTTAGAATGGACGAGAGCTCTCTTGTAGTGTTTCAAGGAAAAAACATCAGAAGAACTTGGCACAATAATGAGTGGTGGTTCTCAGTATTTGATATTATAGTAATTCTTACTGATAGTGCGGATCCTAAACAATATGTCAAGAAAATGCGAAGTCGTGATTCTGCGCTAAATGCTAACTGGGGTACAATTTGTACCCCTCTTGAGCTTCTTGCTCCAGATGATAAAAAAAGAGAAACTAACTGTGTCAATACTGAAGGTGCATTTAGAATTATTCAGTCTATTCCTTCACCAAAAGCTGAGCCATTTAAGCTATGGCTTGCAAAAGTTGGTTATGATAGAGTAAAAGAGATTGAAAATCCTGAATTGGCTCAAAAACGCATGAAGGAGCTCTTTAAGTCAAAAGGCTATTCTGATGAGTGGATAGAAAAACGTGTTAGAGGAATAGCCATACGAGATGAGCTTACTGATGAATGGAATAAAAGAGGTCTACAAACCAAAAAAGAGTATGCAATTCTGACTGCAGAAATATCAAAAGCAACTTTTGACATGACACCAAGCGAATACAAACACTTCAAAGGACTTCAAAAAGAAAATCTCAGAGATCATATGGATGATATAGAACTTATACTTACCATGCTCGGAGAAGCAACAACCACGCGGTTCACAAGAGACCGTGATTCTAAAGAGTTTCCAACACTAAAAAAAGATGCAAAAGATGGCGGAGATGTTGCAGGCTCAACACGAAAAGACATTGAGAAAAAACTTGGCAAGAGTGTTGTCTCAAGCGATAACTTTTTGGAAAAATCAGAAGAACAAAAGAGACTTGTGAGTAAAAAGAAAGCAAATGTTGTGGCTGAATGATTTTTTTCATCCTCTATCTTTATAAATCGCGTATTCTCTCCACAATATATGCCTGATAAAACTCAAGAAGTAAAAAACAGTAAATCCCCTGCTAAAACTCTTGGCATTACTGTCAAGAAGTCTGAGAACTTTAGTGAGTGGTTTACTCAAGTGTGTTCTGAGTCTGGTGCTCAGCTTGCTGATGTTCGTTATGGTGTGCAGGGTTTTATTGTTCACAGACCTTGGGCTATGCGTATCTTGCGTAAGATGTATGAAGAATTTGAGCGTGAGGTTGAGGCTGATGGTCATGAGCCTTATTTGTTTCCTACAGTTATTCCTGAGGAGAATCTGTTGACTGAGAAAGAGCATGCTGGTTTTACTCCTGAAGTGTTTTGGGTAGAACATGCAGGTGATACAAAACTTGAGCGCAGGGTTGCTCTTCGTCCGACAGGCGAGACTCAGATTTATCCCATGTATTCATTGTGGATTCGCAGCTATAAGGATCTGCCTTGGAAGGGTTATCAGAGCAGACTGACTGTGTTTCGTAATGAAATGACTACGCGTCCTTTTTTCCGAGGCAGAGAATTTATGTTTTTTGAGACTCATGATGTTTTTCAAAAGCACGAGGATGCTCTTGGGCAGATAAAAAAAGATATGGGCATGATGGAGCGTGTTGTTGGACAAAAGCTTAAGCTGCCATTTGTTTTTTTTCAAAGACCTAAATGGGATAAGTTTTTAGGAGCAAATGACACGTTTGCTAGTGATACTCTGAATCCTGATGGTCGTCGTTCTCAGCTCAGCAGTACGCATGATTTAGGTCATAACTTTGCAAAACCATTTCACATAGTTTTTGATGATGAAAATGGCAAAGAGTCTTTTGGCTGGCAAACTTGTTTTGGTCCTGGTATTTGGCGTATCATGGCTTCATTGATTGCGATTCATGGTGATGATCAGGGTCTTGTGTTGCCTGTTGAGTTTGCGCCAGTGCAGGTGGTTATTGTGCCTATTTTATTTGCCAACAAGCCTCAGGATAATGCTGTTGTGCTTGAGTCTTGTGAAAAAGTCAAAACCATTGCTGAATCTGCTGGGTTGCGAGTTAAACTTGACACGCGTGAAGAAAGCCCTGGTTTTAAGTTTAATGATTGGGAAATGAAAGGAGTTCCATTGCGTGTTGAGGTTGGTCCTAAAGATGTTGTTCAAGCACAGTGTGTTGTGGTGCGTAGAACTGATAGAAAAAAAACAATTATACCTGTTGCTCAGCTTGCGCAAACACTCTCTGGTGAAGCAGCTGCTGTTGATGCCGAGATTTCTCGTCGCGCTCAAGCATACTTTGCTGATAGCACTCGTGAGGCTAAAGATTTTGTTGAGCTCAAGAAGCTTTTTGCTTCATATCGTGGTTTTATTAAAGTGCCTTGGTGCACTGTTAGCCTTGAAGGCAAGAAGTGTGCTGAAATTCTTAAAGCAGAAACTGAAGGGGGCATTGTATGCGGCACTCCTTTTGGTAAAGAAGAAACTCCTAAAAAAGGCTCAGTGTGTGTTGTATGCAACAAACCAGCAGGGCATGTTGTGTGGGTTGCAAAGTCAATTTAGGTTTGATAGACAAGAACTCTTGTGTTAGGTGCGTATTTTTGTATTTCTATTTTGTCATTTACCGCAGTTTCTACACTTCCTGTTTTGTACCAAATTTTTTTAATACTGTCAAATTTATAGCCTAATTTGTTTCCCATATGATTTCCTTGTGCAGTCATGATTCTTTTTTGAGTATCAGTGTCTTTGAAAACCATTCTCCAGCCAATCTTTTTGTTTGTATCAAGTTTCTGTAAATCTGCGTAGCTGGTTATTCCTTCTCGCACTGCACAAACATCTTTTGGCATGAATCCTTCGCAGTCTGCGTATGGGTCTGCTATGTTATCAAGGAATTTATCAATGCTTATTTTTAGCTTGACAGGTTTTTGAAATGAAACAATATCTTTTTCTTTTGTTAAATAGCTACTCTCACGTGCTTCTCTCATTTGTTTTTTAATGTCTTCTGCAGATGTGCCTATGCTTTGCCAGAACTCTTCTGTTTTCTTTTTTCGCGCAGTAAGCTCTTTTTGAGCCAGCTCAATTGCTTTTATAAGACTGTCATGAACACGTGTTTTTTCTGGTTTAGAGCAGGATTCTCGTGCAAACTCAGCAAAATCTGTTTCATCACCTAATCTTCCTGCAAGAGCTTTTTGTGCGTATGGGTTTTGAAGTTCTCTCAAGACTTGTGTTAGAGGTGTTTTTCCAATTATGACACTTAATGCTGGTTTGTATACATTTAGTCTTTCATAAAGCTCATTTGTATGCTCTGGATTAGGAAGCCACACTGCTCCTTTCAAAAGTCCTATTTTTGGAGGAGAGTTGTCTGTGCTGTCAATTCCTTTGTAAATTTCAAAAGCTCTTCGGTTTTCCTTAAAATACCATGCGTTTTGCTCAAGGTCTGCAATAGCTTGTTTTCTGTTCAAGAGTATTGCAACTCTGCCTTCAGATAAATCTGAAAAGTGTGCTCTGGCTTCTTGACTTATTTGTTGTATTGTTAAAGCTTGTTCTGGCGAGAGATATTCTTGTTTTGTGAGTCTTGCTGCACTTAGTTTAAGTCTATCATTTGCCACAATCATGCATTGTCCTGAATTATCAATCAATTGTGTCTCCATACCCCATTTTTCAAGCAGACTTAGGTCATTGATATCTGCTTGCCTGTCTTCAATAGGAACTAAACTGTTTGCATATTTTTGTGCACGAATGAAATATTCTTTTTTTTGGCCAGTTACATACTCTTCTGAGAATAGCCCTCGTTCAAGTGCTTTTTTGATGAATTGCAAGTCAGTTGCTAGGAATTTATGATGTTCTTTTGTTGTCCACACGTCTGTTGTTGCAACTGCTTCTGCAGCTATTGCTTCAAGTCTTGCCAGTGTCTGTTCTAGTTTGCTTTTGTCTTGAAATTCTTCTTGTTCTTTAGCACAGTACCCTTTTGCATGCTCTGTGCTGATAACAAGTCTGTATTTTGTTGATGCAATTACTCTTTCTGCTTCGCTAAGAGTCTGCAGAAATGTTTTTATTCTCCATTTTATAAGAAGTTCTGGAATCCATTTTTTAAGTTCTAAAATAGTGCCCAACCTGAATAGTCTCTCATTGGAAGGTTCTTTAGCTGTTTCATAGTTTTCATAGTCTATTTGCGTGAAGAATTCTTTCAAAAGACTGTACTCAGGGCTTTCACGTGGTCGTTTGCGGTTTTGGTGTGCTTTTGCGCGCTCTTTCTTCTCAATATCATATGTCTGCCATGAGTATTCTATTGCCTGCTGTAACTCACTTGGTGTGGCAAATGTTCTAAGAACTCCTTCTAAAAGTTTGCGTCTGACTTGATAAAATCCTTTGCTTGAGAGATAGTCTTTGAGTCCTGCGTGCTGTGCGCGCGTAACAGTCTTGCTTTTGAGCAGTGTTTCAAGACGTTTTTTCTTTGGTTTTGGCAGCTCTTTGCAGGTGTGGTCTGCTTGTATTAGGTCGCGATTTGAGAGAGTGGAAAGATTGTACTCTTGTCTTGAGTGTTCTTGAGTATATGCAATATCTGCGATTTCTGTGCGCAAAAGAGTTTGTGTGTCATATTCTATATGCTGTATTCCAAAATCAATAATGCATTTTACAACTTCTTCTGTGAGTCTGAATCTTTGGCTCATAAGAACTGCAAGCGCTGCTCTGGTGCGTGGTGCTTTTTGAGCAATGCTTTCATATATCTCAAGTGTTTTTCTAACTTGATTTATGAAATGACCTCCTGTTGCCCGTTGTTTTACTTGGTGCACATCACCTGCGCGTAAGTGTGCAGAATAACCTGCAAGTTCAGCAAGACTCCTGATTTCATATCTCTCTACCATGTCTGCTGCAATTGCGCGTAAACCATCTGGCAAAAAAGTAATTGTTTTAGCAAATATTTCTTCTATTGTTTCATCAAGTTTTTTCGCGCCTTTGGGACCTGCTGGTAATGTGAATTTTTCTTTAAATTGTTTTCTGGGCAAATTGAGTTGTTCGCTTAATGCTTGCCAGAATCTGATGCTTTGCTTGCTTGCTGTTGCGTGTTTTTTTGGTGCTCTTGCATCGCCTTCAAGACTCATTGTGTATACAACAGTAAGTCCTCCGCCTGTCATTCTTGCTTTTGTTGCTCTGGGCTTTCCTATAGTTGGTGCTTTTGCAAGAATAAAGCTTGGAGCAACACTTTGTTTAGCGCTTCCTTCATTAGTAATAAGTGCCATATAGTTTTTTGCTTGACCAAGAAAATTCATGTTTTTTTGTTGTCTTGCTAACTTAATAGCTTCAGGCATGTTAAAATATGGATTAGAATTTTTTTTAAATGCAAGTGGTACAAAGTCTTCTGCGCGAGCCATTTTAAAGAATATACCAATGCCCTTTTTATCATTACTGGTTAATTGTTACCCCCTGACAGTAACATTTATATACTGTGTTGTCTTGTTATAGTCTATGAAGAATAACTGGCTTGTGGGCGGGGTGTTTTGTATTGCCTTGCTTGCAGCATTTGGTTTGGGTGTAATGACTGAAGAAATATCATCTGGTGTTCTTGTCAAAGTGAGTGATTTGCCTCTTGGAGCTGGCATTGCTTCTGAGCGTGCCTCTCCAGGAGACCGTATTAGTGAACAACAAATTCAAGTGTTTAAGGATAAAATAATTCTTGACATTCAAAACGCTCAGTGGAGCACGTTTACTGACACAAACAGCATGGATCCTGTGCTTGATAAGGGCGCTAATGCTCTTCAAATAGTGCCTGGTTCTGCTTCTGAAATACAAGCTGGCGACATAATTTCTTATGAAAATGAACTTGTTGGAGGCACAGTTATTCATCGCGTGATTGAAACAGGCTCTGATGAACAAGGTTGGTTTGCTATTGTACAAGGAGATAATAATCCTTATAAAGATGCAAACAAAGTGAGATTCAACCAGATTAAGCGCGTTGTTGTGGCAATTGTGTATTGAGGTAATGGAATGAAACTTAACAAAAAACAGTTTGGGCTCAGAGCACTTCTTTGAGGGCTTGCTTTGCTCGCACTTAGTCATGGTGTGTACTGGAAAAGAACTATAGAACCTTGTCATCAAGCGCGTTCTCCTGAAGACCTTTCTGGAGCACTTCATTACTGTACAATTGAAAAAAGAAATTTATGGGATGACAAGTATACTTGCAACATGTTAAAACGTGGAACACTTGATTTTCCCACAATAGATGCAATACAGATTGAGCACACTCCTTCAAGGGTTTATTTTTGGGACAATCCTTTTGTTGAAAATCACGAAATTGACTCCCCATGTATGTATCCCTCTTGCAATACTGAAAAATCAGACCCTGAAAAACATGTTCGTCTGAAAACTTGGATTGCAATTGGCAAAGCCGATTTAGAAGAATTCATGAAAAAAGAAGCAAGTAGTAAAACAATGCCCAAATAAATAATAATGTCTATAGATAAAATTATTTTTTACATAATCTCTCTGAAATACACTTTCACGCTTAATCACCTTTTAGTAACCATAAGCTTTTTATACTTGGCTCTTGTGCTGTTGTTGTATGAAGAAACTCGCAACATGCAAACGATGTGGTCAAAACATTCGTTCTTATTCTCCTATGCGTAAGTGGTGTGTGCCTTGCCGTAAGCTTGTATGTGCTGAGCAGGCAAAATCAAGAAAGTTTTCAAGAAAGAAGTAGGCGGTTTTTATCAAATCTAAGCCGCTCTTTTGTTGAGCAATTTCTTTTTAGGCGCATTTTGAAAAATATTGTGTAGAGGACTCTCAATAACCTACTGATTATTGGATCTGTCGGAAACAGCAAAAAGCTATGAAAATAGTTGCTGTTTCTGAGCATGTTCGGAAATGCACTCATTTCCGACACTCACAGTGCAATGGACATGAGAGGTATACTTACTGACAAAAATAATTATACAATGAAAATCAGAGATTTTCAAGGTTTTCATAAATATCAAACCAATAGTTGTCAGTTCGTAATAGTAAATGACAAGGTAATGTTTAAAAATTTGTGTCATTTACTATAAAAGACAATAATCTACACTCCGTAAAATAAAAATTGGAAAAAGCCTTTAGTCAAATTCATCATCATCAAATTCTTCTTCTTCCATTTCTTCATCATCTGCCATTGTCCAATAGTTCATGGTTTTTTCCCCCGTGTTGTTTTACTTCAGTGTTTGGTTTTTATTATTTGCGAACAGATTTTCGCACCCATGTTCTTGCAATGTTTTGCGCAAGCTCTTTGTCTTGCACATGACTTTTTTCTAAAATATTCACCTGAATTCCATCCATTAATGCAACCATATTCTGCGGATTTGTTAGCATTTCAGCACCCCCATTTTTCCAAGTCTAATATGCTGTTTGAGTATAAAAAGTTTGCGGATTTTTACCCAACAATCATTACCCATCTGTGTTTGAATCGCGATGTTCCTGCTTCATCATCATCACCTTGTCTGACTTGAACTCTAACAAGGTACTCTCCCCACATAACCTGTGCTGGCACATCAACAAATACGTGGCTGTTTTGTGAGAGAGATTGTTTTCCTCCATATTCTACAATCCCAAGTTCTGGTATTGATACAATGGTGCTCCAGTCTCTTGTTTCAGTTGTGAGTGTGACTTGTGTGTCAAATGCCTCGCCAGAATATACTATGTCTGGAGTGTGCATTCCTGAGATGCTGGTCCCTTCTGCGCTCACAAGAGGTAGAAAAAGTAAAATTCCTGCGAATAAAGCTACAGTAAGTTTCATGGTTTTGTGAAGATGAACCTATTTTTAAGTATTATTGTACTCAACAGAGTATATCAAATAATCTTGTGAAACAGCATAAGTGATTTATACTCGTGTATCTTGTGCTGTTTTTATGAATCAGATCCTATTATTCAGCCTATTGTTCTTGTTTGTTTCTTGTTCATCTCAGAATGTTGTTCCTGAAACAAGTGAAGATTATTCTTTTTCTGATCCAATAAACACAACAGTTGATGAGATAACAGCTCCTGTTACACCTGTTCTGCCAGTTTCTCAACCTTCTTCTGTTAATCAGCTACAGCGTTCTATGCCCACTTTGTTTGTGTACCAGCTTCAGAATGCAAGATATGAAAAGCTTTTTGACATTAAAGCAAACTTGCTTATTGTTGATCCTGATGATGCTTCTTTTTCGCGTAATAAGCTTGAACAATTAACTGAAAAAAAGATAGTGCTTGCTTACTTATCTGTTGGTGAAGCAGAGGATTATCGTGATTATTGGAGAAGTTATTGGAAACGCGATGATCCAGAGTGGTTGCATGCTGAAAATCCAGAGTGGAAAGGCAATTACAAGGTTAAGTACTGGTTTCCTGAATGGCAAAGAATTATTGAGCAGTATATTGCAGAGATTATGATTCAGGGTTATTCAGGATTGTATCTTGATGTAATTGAGGCATATGAATATTGGGAATATAAGCATGAACCTAATGCGCGTCAGCTTATGATTGATTTTGTGAAAAAAATAAAACTTTTTGTGCAAGAAATTAATTCTTCAACTTTGGTGTTTGTTCAAAATGGTGAAGAACTTTTTTCTGATGATTCTTATCTTAAAACAATTGATGGTATTGGCCGTGAAGATGTATGGTTTGATGATGATGCAAGAGTCTCAGAAGATGAGCTTGAAAAAGTTCTTTCATATCTTGATCTTGTTAGGTCTGCAAACAAGACTGTGCTAATTATTGATTATCCTTCTGATAAAAAAAAGCGTTGTGAAGTGCGTGCTAAAGCACAGGAGAAAAGATATCTTGCATACACACCAACACGCGAGCTTGATAAGGTTGTGAGTGTGAATTGCTGAGTTTTTTTAATAAACTGTGAACTTCCTGCAAAAAGATTTAAAAAATACTTACCCTACAAAATATGGCTCTAGAATTATTTTGCATGGCAATGATTAAATATTACTCCTTCTTTAAGCATAATGATGGAGAAAAATTTCACATTAGTCTTTGATGAAGTGATGCTCGACCAGCTGAAGAAATTAGGAGAAGACACAGTGACCAGAGAGTTGTTGAGAAAACTTTTTGATAAGATGGAACTGTTAGGACCTCGCGCTGGCGAATTGGTTGATTTACACTTGTTTATTTATGAAATGAAAGTGAAACATCCCCCAATTTGTATTTATTTCAAGCATGTCAAGGAAACAAATGAGTTATACTTGTTTGAGTATGAAATGAAAACCAGTCCGAAAAAACAGAAAAAGACTATCAAAAAAGTAAAACAAAAAGCAGCAGAACTATTCAAAAACCTAAATCAGCTCTTGTGAACTTCTTGTGTTGAATGTTCTGCATGAAACTAAGCAAGCGCTGGTAGAGATCAGTTCTGCGCAAGGTTTCCAGTTCAGCAACCATACTATTATACTCTTCCATAGGAAGGGTCATTGTTTCAGTTGTCATACGAGTGAGTAAACAGTTCATGTTTAAATACTTTTCTCGCAAAATCAGTCCACGAAGCATATCTTGCATACACACCAACACGCGAGCTTGATAAGGTTGTGAGTGTGAATTGATAGTCAAGTGTTTTTTTTTGGCAGACATGACTCAACGAAAATGTGCATATTGTTCTTGTCTATATTAGCACGACAAACATCTCTCATCTCAACATAAATAATTCCACCAATCACATACGGTACTTCTCCAGTTAGCTGACTGTCTGGCTTGCATAATTCTATTGCTACTTTTGCTATGTCTTCTGGTTCATTAATCCTGCCTGTAGGACTCTTTTCTTTGAGTTGTTCAAGCCTTTCAGGATTTTGTTTTAATTCTTTTGCATGGGATTCATTGAGCGTGTAGCCTGGTGCAATTGCATTGACGCGAATTCCTTTGTCTTTGAGCCCTCTGGCAAGATCCTGTGTCATAGCAATAACTCCTGCTTTAGCAATGTCATATGCGATTCCGTCAAGTCTTTTGTGACCAAGTGTGCAGTCTGATGAAAAATTAAGAATACAACTTCCTGCGAGCATGTGTTTTATGGCCTGTCCTGCAAGTTCAAGAGGCACTCCAACATGAAGTTTCATTGTTTCAGCAAATTCTGTTGGAGTTAGTTCTGCAAGAGGTGTTCTCCGGTATGTTCCTGCTGCATTTACCAGAATGTCAAGTCTGTCATAGCGCCTGACTGTTTGGTCTACAAGCTGGGTTGGTGTTTCAACTTTGAATAAGTCGCCTTGAATTAAGTAGGACTGATGCTGATATTTTACTACTTCATCAAGAATTGCTTGAGCTTTTTCTTTACCGCGATTGTATTGTAATACTACACGTGCCCCTTCTCGTGCAAGTGCTATTGCTATTGCTCCACCAATTGCTCCTGAAGCTCCTGTGACAAGAGCGACTTTACCCTCAAGCTGTCCCATGATATCAGTGTCTAAGAAAGTTCCTTATAAATCTGGTGCTGTTTGTATGTTGAACTTCTCACTTTTCTTCAGGTTTCATTGTTGGGAATAGTATTACATCTCTTATGCTTGCCTGGTTGAGCATGAGCATCATTAGTCTATCAATACCGAGTCCTAAGCCTCCTGTTGGCGGCATGCCTTGTTCTATTGCGCGAACAAAGTCTTCATCCATAGGATGTGCCTCCTGGCTTCCTGCGCGCAACTGGTCTGCCTGATTTTCTAGAAGTTGACGTTGCAGCACTGGGTCATTGAGTTCAGAATACGCATTGCCTATCTCCCAGCCATTAATAAATGGTTCAAAGCGTTCTACTGTGTTTTTTTCTCCAGTGCGCAATTGTTTGCATAATGGAGTGGTTTCTATTGGATGATCAATTACAAATGTTGGTTGGATAAGATTTTGCTCGCATAACTGGCCAAATAATTCTGCAATAATAATTCCTCGCGATGCATTTTCAGGTAGTTCTATGCGTTTTTCTCTTGCAACACATAATAATGATTCTGTATCTAGGGATTCCACATCAATACTCGCGTATTGTTTGATTGCTTCATTCATAGTGATTCTTTTCCATGGTTTTTTGAGATTGATTTCAGTGCCTTGATAGTTTAGTGTTGTTGTGCCTAATACTTCTTTCGCAACATACACGTACAAGTCTTCTGTTAGTTCCATCATGTCATGATAGTCAGCATATGCTTGGTAGCACTCCATCAGGGTAAATTCTGGGTTGTGCGATCTGTCTATGCTTTCGTTTCTAAAGACATGTCCTATTTCAAAGAGTTTTTCAAAACCTCCAACTATGAGGCGTTTGTGATAGAGTTCTGGAGAAATACGAAGATACATATTCATGTTTAAATCATGGTGGTGTGTGACAAAAGGCCTTGCGTTTGCTCCGCCATATATTGGTTGGAGAATTGGTGTTTCTACCTCAATAAATCCTTTTTCATGAAAAAAATCTCTGATTGCTTTAGTAATTGTGCTACGCATCAATAGCGTCTTTCGCACATCAGGATTAACTATCATATCAACATACCGTTGTCTGTATCTGAGCTCTGTGTCTTGTAGTCCATGCCATTTTTCTGGCAGTGGCCGTAAGCTTTTGCATAATAATTCATACTGTGTGACTGCAATGGTTACCTCTCCGGTTTTTGTTTTAAACACTTCGCCTTTTGCTCCAATCCAGTCTCCCATGTCAAGTAATTTGAGCAAACTGTACTTTTCTTCGCCAAGCTGTTCTTGTCTGAAAAGTAGCTGGACTTTTTCTGCTTCATCTTGAAGGTGCATAAAGGTGATTTTTCCTATGCGTCGTAGTCCAATAATTCTGCCTGCTACATTGACTGTTTTTCCTGACTGTTCTTCAGGTTTTAGCTCTGCAAATGTTTTTTGTATATCAAGAGCATGATGTGTTGCTTCATACTTGTAAGGGTATGGATTAATTCCTGCATTGCGCAAGTCACTGGTTTTTCTCTTGCGCTCTGCAATAAGCTCTTCTTCAGTAGGCATAAATTGGGTTCACGCGTGTTGTTTTTTAAATGTTTGGTTGATACTTTCACAACTTTCGTGTCTAAGGTATTATTTATTTGTTCAAAAACAGAAAAATAACAGAGTACATAATAGAGTTATTGGGATAAAATCTTGCAGAATTTAGAAAAGAAATGTAACCTGCATGAAAATCGCAAGATTTAAAAAAGTCTTTGCATGCGTTTCTTTGTGACAACAGTTGAAAAGATTCTTGCGTTTGGTTCTGAGGAAGCGTGGAAAGCAGCAAAATGGTCTGATGCTCCTTTTTCTGTTGATAACAAACTCGCTAAAGAGATAGATAACTCTCTTATAGCACTACCTATTCTTACAAAGCATGCAGACGCATTACATGCAGACGCATTACATGCAGACGCATTACATGCAGACGCATTAGCTCCTGAGCACGTTTTTGATTCTGATTTCGCTAAATCTGTTTATTCTGTCGGTCTTGATAAACTTCCAAAACCATCTCGATGGTGCCAGTCTCTTAGCGAGGCAGTAGTTTTTTATGAACAACTGGTGATGCGACTCACTCTCAGCTCTGCTAAAAAAAGATATTCTATTATTGACTCTGTTTTTCAGGGTTATTTTATTGAAATGAATAACTCTGGTTTAGTTGTTTCACATCACAAAATTAGTATTGGAGATTTTTCATTCTGGTCAAGTGTTGAACTTGCTTATTTCTCTGGCGATGCGCGAGCGCGTGTCTCGTTAAAACCTATTGATGATGCAGTGATTCTTTTTGATACATTAAAACAAGATACCTCACGTCCGTTATGTCAATTGAATACTGATGATACGGGTATTTTTTGTTACTTACGGCCTCTTGATTCTGCTCAAAAAGTTCTTGATTATTTAGGTAGACTGGCTGAACCTGTTGGCAGGGATATTGTTGCACTCAAAAATATGTGTCAAGGTATTGCTACTGCGCGCAGTCAAGGAAGTGACACACTTATAGACGCGAGATTAAAACCTGAATATAACGCACGTCTTGCTGAATGTGTTAAGAAGATTGAGCATGTTCAGCAGAGTTCGTCTACGTAACGCGTTTGTGCTCTTAATTCATCATCACACATTCACACTTCCCCTCTCGCTGTCTTGTGGTATATGTTCTTCAGTGTCTGCTTCAACGTACATGGCGAGGCTTTTTTGCAGGTTGCGTAGTGCGTCTTGTTCTGTCAGGCCCCATGCTGTGCAGTTTGGCAGTTCTGAAATGGTTGCAAGCACTCCTCGTTCTTGCGGCTCAAAGACTACATCTATTTTGAGTGCGTCAAGATACTGCAAAAGAAGCTTTTTCACATTAATTAGTGCTTCTTCTCGTGTTTTTCCGTCAGAAATACAACCTTGAAGACTTGGCACGTAGGCAGTGTAGCCTCCTGTTTCTTTGTGCTTGAGAGCTATAGAAACTCTCATTCTTGTTAGAATGTGTGGAGAATTATTTAATGGTTGTGAAGATTTGCAGTTTATGCTGGAAAGCGCTTGCAACTAATTAGGAAAACTTGTTGCTAACAATGGCTCTCCTGGTGAATTTACAGTCACATAATATGTTGAGTTATTTTGCCAAATATTAAGAAATTTTGCATCAGGGTTTATTGCATTAGGATATTTTACTGCAGTCATACCTGTTATGTTAGATTTTACTTTATATCCTTGTTCCTGATAAAATAATTTGATACACCTCAAAACTAGTTGTTCTGGCATGTTTGTAGTAATTGTGAAATCTTCAACTATTTTAATTCCTTCTGCTCTTCTGTGCGTGTGAGCAATCAGTGCGATTTCTGCAATATTGCGAGTGAATGGGTCTGGTTGCTTCCAAATGGCCAATAATGCAAGGTTTGGTGTATTTCTAGGATATGATTTGCTTTCAGTTATTTTTTCAAGAAACTCTGCAAGATTTCCATCAGTCATGCTGTAATTAGTGCTTGGTTGTTTATAAACCAGGTGTCACTCCCATTCTGCCTCTTTAATCGCCTTCCACAAAACTTCTTGTAATTCTGCCGGCCAGTTTTTTCTTATTTCTTGCTCATGCTCTTTTATTCTTGCAATGAAATCCTTTCTGAATTTGCGCTCTTCGTCAATCATTCTTATGAGCTCTCTTTTTGCACTTACTGGAATGTGTTCTAGATTCCATGCAAGTTCTTTTAATTTTTCTTTGCAACCATCTTTTTCTTGTCTTTTTTGCTGTTCTTGCTCTTTCCAAAATGTGTGGCTGTCAAACTCGCGTGCTGGTGCAATCATTCCTGTTCGTTTGCCTTGCTCAAGACTTATTTTCGCTAGAATCATGGTGTGCATTCGTCGTAAGAATTCATGTTTGTCTTCTATTTTCAAAACATCAAAATACCCTTGAAGCGCAATGTTAAAAGCAAATGGGCTTGGCAATTGTGTGTTTATTGTTGTGACACGAATTTCTCCTGATACTATTTTTGAAATCACTTTTTTGCAGTTTTCTATATCCATCAAGTCTTCAAGACATTCGCGTCTTGCTTCTTTGAGTATTGCAAAGTCCGGATTCATTGCGCGTATGGCGCTCATTAGTATCTGACTGCTGACTTGCTGTCTTCCAACATGTTTTTGTCTTCCCATATAATTTCTAAGGATCATGAATGAACGCGTTGCGCAGTGTCTAAATCTGCGTTTAAACACTTCTGCATTGTCTATTGCCAATCTCATCACATCATAGAGTTTGTCAGGTTTAATCATCTTGAGTGTTTTGAGTGCTTGGCTTGCTGTTATGCCTTTGATGAAAAATCCATTATCATTGATTCCTAGTTCTACATCTTTGTGAATTGTTTTCGCAATTGCATAGCCTATTGCGCGGGATAAGCAGTCATTGATGCGTCTTCCATAAAGTGAGTGAAATATGATTTTTGTGTCTCCTTCATCAGTGTATTGTTCAATTAATAGGTGTGTGTCTGTTGGTGTTTGTTTGCAAAAATCATGCTGTTCTTTGAAGTATTCATAGATTGCATTTGCTGCATTCTCATCTACATCGAGGTATTCATGCATAAACTGTATAACTTCTTTTTTTGTTTTTCCTGTTTGTATTTTTTCAGCAACTAAACGTCTGAACAAGCCTACTTGCATTGCTAAATCAAAACTTAATGGCAACATTTCACTAGCCCAGCTTGGCACTGTTGGAGGTCTATTGGTTGTTGCTGTGACTTGAGCTACTGTTCCTTTGCTGTACTTGAACTGGTATGTGTCTCCGCCTAGAATAAATACATCTCCCGGTTTTAAGCGTTCTAAAAATCCTTCATCAAGAGTGCCGACAATTTGTGTTCCTACTTTAACTGTGATAAATGTCTCGTCGGGTATTGTTCCTACATTAGTCATGTAGAGCACTCTGCTGAGCTTGCCTCGTTTGCTGATCTTTCCTTCACTGCGCCAGATGCGTGCGTACACGTGTCTGGCTTCAAGTTCTGCAAATTCTCCTGCAAGAAAGCTGAGTATTTCTGTGAATTGAGGTCTTGATAGTGTGCTGTAGCAATAGCTCTGTTTTATTGTGTTGTACAATTCTGTTTCATTCCATACATGTTCAAGACTCATGCCAATGATTTGTTGTGACAACACATCAAGGCAGTTTGTTGGAATGTGTAGCTTGTCTATGTTTTTTTCTCGTGCTGCTTTCACAAGCACTGCACATTCTACAAGATCATCTCTGTCCATTACAATAATGCGTGCTTTGACTGTTTCATGAAGTTTATGGCCGCTTCTTCCTGCGCGCTGCAAAAAGCGTGCTACTGATTTTGGACTGCCTAAACAAATAACTAAATCAATAAATCCTATGTCTATGCCTAGCTCAAGTGATGTGCTTGACACAACGCATTTGAGTTTTCCATCGCGTAATTGCTGCTCTATGCCATGTCTTAGATCTTTGCTTAAACTGCCGTGGTGAGCACCTATGTTGCCTATGTACTTTCCTGGAAATTTTTGTTTTAAGTGGTCTACAACTCGTTCTGTTGCACTTCGTGTGTTTGTGAATACTAATGTTGTTCTGTGCTGTTGAATTAGGCTATCAATTAGTTCATACATTTTTGTGTGCGCATGATGATGGTCTGTTTCAATAAGGTCTGGCACTGGACTCATGACCTTGATGTCTAATTGTTTTGTGTATTGTGCATCAATGATGATGCATGTTCTGTTTGTTCCTACTAAGAATTTTGCCACCTCTGCTAATGGAGCAACTGTAGCAGAAAGCCCTACTCTACACATGCTTGGGCTTTTGTGCTGCAAGCGTTCTAGTGTGAGGCTTAAGTGTACTCCTCTTTTGTTTTCTGCTAAGGCATGTATCTCATCAATAATGCACCAGTCTACATTTTTTAAGTGTTCTATGAATTTCTCACTACTGAGCATTATTGCAAGACTTTCTGGTGTTGTGATAAGTATGTGTGGTGGATTTTTAAGCATTTTTTGTTTTTCTGTGCTTGTTGTATCACCAGTTCTGACACCAACGCGAATTCCTAATGGTTTGCCAGCTAGTTCTTCAATTCTGGCTAATGGCTCAACAAGGTTTACTTTAATATCTTGATTAAGTGCTTTAAGAGGGCTTACATACACGCAGTATACTTTATTTTGCAGTATTTGTTTTTGTGCTGAATCAACAAGCTCATTTAATATTGCCAGAAATGCAGTAAGTGTTTTTGTTGCTCCTGTTGGTGCTGATACTAATATGTTTTCTCTTTGGTGAATTCTTCTGACTCCAAATAATTGTGGTAGTGAGAAGCTTGGAAATGTCTTAAAAAACCATTGTTTGACTAAAGGGGTAAGTGTATCTTCTACTTCAGCAGATGTAAATGGTTTTTCTATGAATGAAATAGATTGCATGACTGAGAAGGTGTGTCAGGCTCTGTAGAAAGTGAATTGTTACTGCCTGTTTTTAGCGCGAACATAGTGGCTGAATTAATTAACACGACCGTAACTATAATTTTTAAGGTCGCAAAGTCTCAGAACACGCATGTTCGCGCTAGCAGTAACAACGAGCTATGCGAGACTTTCTACAGAGACGATGTGTCACCAGCATAAAAAAAGAAAGAAGAAGTATATAAATCTGGCGCGGGTTTGTCTAGTGCATCCTCAGAAACTGCGGTTTCTGGGACTTCCTCAGCTGATGCTTCGGAAGAATCTATGTAGTAGCGTTAGGAGCTCCTGCTTATTTGTCTTGACTGAACACAGGACAACTACCGTGAGAATCAATCACGTATGTTCTTGTACCGTCGGTGAGACTAACGCCATCAGTGCCGAACCAAAGTCTTCCTGATGGATGTTTTTTTTGATTGTTTCCTTTTGGCGACTGGATTTCTCTCAGTACACCGCCGTTTTCTGGGAGAGAATACCATTTTTTAATTTTGAGTTCCAGAGTAGAACCGTCACGTCTCATTTCTTCAATAAACCTGCCTTGAGGCATGTTTTGTAAGTTGAGAATTTCTAGCTGTCGACCATAGGGACTGCCGTAGTTTACGAGAACATGGTAGTCTCCATGTCTGTCTGAAAATCGTTTGGCAATTAGGAGATTTGGCCAGTTTGTTGCCCAGAGCAGATAATCGACTGTGTCAGCACCTGCAACGTAAGCCTCAGAGGGCTCTTCTTGCGCAAGATTTACAAGGCTTAGCTTGCGGATTCGACAAGGAGACGCAACATACGCAACACGACCTGAATAATAACTAATGAACTCTGCAAACGCAAGACCTTCTTCGGTATTACGCACTGGCGCAAGCCCCGCTGTCTGCCAAAAATAAATACCACCAATGCATGCAACTACACCTATTCCCAACAACCCCTTATTTTTCCGCGATACGCCCTTTTGAGTTCTCACAAACATCATAAAGATATAGGGTGTTATAAGAATTATGGATCATAATCGCCTAAATCAACCACGATGTTCTTTCGTGTGTAAAACTTCACGTTAAAACAAATCTTGCCATTCGCATCCTTTCCAATGTACGTTATGACTGCCTCGCCTTCAGTATAGGAATGTATGCTATTAAAATCATCATTTTCTTGTTTCGGATGTTCAGGATCGCCACTCGGTCCTTCTTGTGATGGATTGCCATCATCGTTTATTGCATGCACGTGCCATATTGAGCGAACTATTTTTTTGTCATATGCTTTTTTCAGTTCGGGAGGAATTCTGTATGAGATACGGCCTCCAGTGTTTGCTGAAGGATAGTCTTTGAATGATGGTGACGGTCCTTGTACAAGTCCTCCTCCCATCTCAGGGTTGCCATTTGCAAGGTCCGCAAGGATAAAGTTCTTGATTTCTGCAATTTGTGCAGGATTAGACAAGGCTTTCAGGTATTGCTTGATAGATTCCATCCGGTCAACGCCAAGCTTATCTTTAGCAAATTCTATGGGGTCGTATTGCTCGTCACTTGTGTACTCTTTAAGCAGTACAACATCACGTCGATCACAGAACGGTTTTTTTCCCGCAAGTTTTTCAGTGACGGCTTTGTTGTTTTCGTATGTTTCCCAGTAGCGTTGTGGAACATCGTCAGGTAACTGTTCGCAGCGTTTGCTCATTGTTTTCTTGCATGTTTCCAGTTGTGCTTTTGCGTTTGTGTTGGCTTCATCAAGTGCTGTTGCGTAATTCTGGTCTGTTTTTGCGTCAGCAGGAAGCTTTTCCAAAATACCATTAGGACAGATTTGTTCTATTGGAGGACACGCACCAACGGCTTCCAGTACAACATTTGTTGTCAAAGCACTAATTCCACGTCCTGTGCATTCATACTGAAGACCTTCATTTGTCAATGACAAACCGCTATTCCAACCATTCTCTGAATTGCCTCCTTTCAAGCGCCAACCAACATCATTCATGCGCCGAACCAACAACAACTCAGTTGTCTGATCGTCCGCAGGCTGCACTTCACGTCCTTTTGAAAGCAGTGTTTCTGCAGCAGGACACGCGCCTTTCGCCTGTTGTGTCGCAGAAAGCTGACAAGTGTACGTACAAATATTCTTTTGCTTTGCAACAGCTTTTGCGCCATCATCTGGTTTTGACTGCTTGAAAAACTTGTTCTGCACCAAAACCATAAACACGCCACCGATAAGCAATCCAATAACTAAAGCCACAACAATCTTGGTCGTGCAGTCAGAACGCTTTGCCATGCGACGAAGGAATAGAACGTTGTATATATGCGTTTCTGCATCAAACAAGCATCAGCGAAGTTGAGTCTGTCTAGTGGGTTCTAAGTCTGCAATACTGTGACGTCTTATGCTCCTTCGCCTCGTTCAACATAGTATGTATCAGGAACAAGTTTCTCATCTTGCATTGACTTTTTCATGATTTTACCTAGTTCTTCAGAGTCAACTTGTATTTCTAATAGGCTTGGTTTTGTCTTTGGTTCTAAAACTTCAATTCCCTCACTGACAGAAGTGTGGCGGTAGTGTGGTTTTTGGTACATAATTCACCTCTTTGTTGTTTTGTGACAACTCCTTTTTATAGTTTTTGACATTTTTCACGGAAAATGAAGTGCTAATGGATCTGGCAGGAGGTACTCAATAGAGCGATTTGTTTCAGGGTTTAAAAAACGAAGTCTGTCCCAAGCTATTATTTGGGGAACAGCATGTTGTTTTGCCATTTTCCTTAATATTTCAGTTCTTGCTTTTGCACGAGTATTTGGAGGATTGTATTGCGCCGAAGAAAGTTCTTCAGCAGTAAATAATGTATCAACTAGTTCTGCTTTGCGTAAAACGTAGTATGCTCCTTCTGGCCGTAATAGATGATAGTGTCGCGATGCTTTTTCAATTCTTTTATCAGAAAGTTCTAGTTGTTCTTGCTGAGCATAGCTCTTGATGAGTGCATGTTTTATTGCCCAATCAACTTGTCTTTTTATTATAGGAGATCTTGTTTTAATTTGTTGGAGGACATTTTTCCAACGCACCAAAATATCATCAGTCCACGCGTCTTTCAGGTGTAAGTTTTGATCAAAAAAAGTTTGTGCGCAAGATTGATAATATTTTTGAATTTCTATTGCTTTCTCAATGATTGGAGTTTTTTCTTGTTTGACAAATAAGTTTGTTTCTTGGTTTAGTTCCATCCACAATTTTGCACAAGTATCTGCGTTGTTGCTGATATCCTTAAAAAAAGAAGCATCACTCTCAATAAGAGTTAATAGTAAACTTGTTGTTCCTATTTTCAAATAATTTGCTATCTCTGAAAGATTTGCTTCTCCTCCAGTATAGTGAAATCGTATTCCCTTCTCTGAGAATGGTTCATTTAGTCGCGAGGTGTAAAAACTAGGAGTTCTTGTTGTGGCAAGGTGTGCATTTCCTAATGCTTGCTGGCTCATATAATATTTTCCTTCGTATAGATGTCCTGCTCCTGAAAAAAGAATTCTTGTGACAAAAAATGCTCCAAGTTTTTGGAAAATTAATTGCTCTAATTCTTTTCCATGAACCAAAGGATGATGCACCCGATAGTTTTCGTGGCACCCAAATGTTTTCAAACGATCGTCAATGCTGTTTTTGTATACCAGCGCATGGTGGTGAGGGCTTATCTCGCAAATACTTTTGCTGAGTGCAGCATCGTATAATGAAATGTTATCTGGCGTGCATTCTGGTGTTGCGACTTCGTAATGTTTATCGCAATCTAAGTAGATTTGTGCGCCATTATGCCAGTGTGATCGTTTTGGTTCATCTTCACTGCCTCCTTCTGAAAGAAGAAATGTAGGATCATCTCGCAATTCCCTCATAAGATAAGATTCTGGTGTTAGGTTGAGTTTTATTAATTCTTCTTCAAAAACAGTTCCGTGTTCAGTCTCCAAGCCACAAATCCTTTTCATGCATCTGCGTTTTGCTGAGAATTCTTAAAGCTTATTTATTAGTCTTCTTCTTTGGCGCAGTGTTGGTTGGCTTATTTCCTAGTTTTTTATACGCCAGCCAGATAATAAGCAGTAATCCTAATAGCACAACAACTGGTTTTCCATAACGTCCTAGGTTGCCAAAGTTGCGTATTGTGCCTATGATAATTGTGATAAGTCCGCCAAGCAAGAATCCTGAGCCTACCCATTCATTGACTGGATTTTTTGCTGGCTGCAAGAATAGGCCTATTATGATTGCAATAATACCCAGAATTACTGAGGCGACAAACACAATTAGTCCATGCAAGTCCTGTGCTTTTGTTAACTCTTTATTACAGGTTTCGCAATATGCTTCAGCAACACACTCATTAGTGTCATACTTGTACTGAATATCACCTTTGTCTATTGGGCAGTTTTCTTCTATTTCAACAGGAATTGTATAGTTTGGGCATGTTCTGCCTTCAGTAAATGGCTGAATCATTTTTGGTTGCGGTGGTTGTGTGTTTCTGCAGTATTTATCCCATTGTGGTTCTTGATGTACTGCGTCAATAGCAACCTGAACAAATACTGCAAATAAGATTGCTATAACAAATATTACTATTATTCTGCGAAATTCAACCATAAAAATTCAAAATAGTATTGTCTATTTAAGCTTTGCTTGAAAAAATGTGTTCTGGTGAAAATGCCGATTTGTAGTGTCTTGAAAACCACTATCTTTTAAAAGAACCTGTTCCTATATAGAGAATATGCTCTCATTACAAGATAATATAAGTTTGATTTTTGATCAGCATGTAGAAGAATTAGTGACTTATTTAGGACACTGCGCAACAACAAGAACGTCATACGATGCCAGCATGAAAAAACACGCTCATCTTTTTGAACCGCAAAAATCTACTGATAAGATTGCTAAAGTGCTTGCGCGTGATTTGTATTTGGAAAATCTTGAAACAAGTATTTTGAAATCAAGAGAGCTCTATGCACTTCTTAGACCTGATCCTAAAAAACTAGAGTTTCTTGTTCGTGCATGTCAGGCATTTGCAAATCCACAGCTAATGATGCCTTTGCGTCTGTCTGTGACATTTGCTGCTTCTGGTCTTGTCTATGAGATTCCTTGTGCAAAAGATATTGCGAGTTTTGATGCTGTTCTTGCAGCGTGTTTTTACACAGGTTGTGTTGCTGGTATTCAAACTGAATTATCTCCTGCCAGCATTGTTTCAAAATATGTTGAGAAAGGTGCTGAATTATTAAGCATAACATTTTCTGAGCGTCCTAAGACTGCAAAAGCAAGTGCTATTCCTGACGGAAATTCTACTCCTTCTATCTGCGCAACGTCAGATGCTGATGATTCCCCGCATAAGCCAGGTCATGCTTGGAGAGATATTGGCTATCTATAGGGGATAAAAGATAAATTATTGCAGAGCAGACTTTTTTACCATCCTACTTTAAAAACTCATTCAATTATTTTCTCTTAAAAAAGAGGTTCTCAACACCGGTTGGTTCCTCTTGGCACAAAGCACCTTCGAGGTATTATGAGTTTCACTATTAAGCACGGCTATTTGTATGCATATTTTTGTTTTGATGTTGCACGAGAAATTGCTCTTGAGCAAATTAAATCTTTTTTTGGCAGAACTCCTGAAACATCTCAGTTTGTGTGTGAACGCTTGATGCCTGAGCACGTGAAATTTAAGACTGCGCCATTGCTTGTGCGCTTAGGCAAAGAAACAATTCTAGGCCAGCATGTTGAAGTAAAAGCTAAGGTATATGATTTTGGTGTTGTGAGTTTGATTTATCAGATTCCATTGAATGGTAGTATAGTCTCAATTGCTGAGCTTATGAAGCGTGTTGCTGAAAGCAAAGACCTTGCTGAGCGTGCGAGGCAAAAAACTATTCTTCTGATGCATGAAATAGCAGGTGCCTTAATCAAACCAAAAAATACTCTTTCTCATTGGGAAGACTATTTTGTGCTGAGAATTCATGAGCTTGACAAAAAGCTAAAAGCTGCTGATTTGCTTGAAAAGCATGGAAAAGATATTGCAGCACTTTTGCGGTGTGAAACAGAATTATTAAGTAATTGGGAATTGGATAATGCAATAAAATATCCTTTGAGTTATTATGAAAATGAGCTTGTTGTTGTTGACTGGAATGCAGCATTTATTTATGATCCTCGCCAATCATATGATGTGCAGGACGTGCTTGAGTATGCAGTAATTGAGTTGTTGGAATTGCGTGTATATGATGATGTGCTTGATAAATCACTTGAACAAGCATATGTTGATTTAGACAAACGAGAGACATTTGCTCTTGTTCCTTATGGTAAGACAACTAAGTATCTTGTTGAGGTAAAGCTTGATGTTACTGAAGTGCTTGACAGATTAAATGATCAGTTGAAACTTATTGGCGATTTGTACTTGTCAAAAGTGTATCATGCTGCTTCACAAAGATTTTATGTAGAGCAGCTTAAAACAAGCTTGAATGAAAAACTAAAAGCTGCTGAGAGCATTTATAACATGTTGTTTGAGCGCGCTAATAATCGTTTGCTTATGATGCTTGAGTGGATTATGGTCGCTTTGTTTGTTGTTGAAATTGTTATTTTGTTGTTGTGGTGGTTTTATCCGTGAATTTGCTGCGTTAAGTTAATAAATACCTCTTTTAGAGCAGGATAATGATTCAAAAATCAGACGTGAAATCAAGTGTGTTTTCTGTTGAAAAATTGTGTGATGATGAATATTTTGGACGGGTTACAACCTATCTTAATATGGTTACTTATTCTGATGCTGTGAATTGTTATCGGGTAGCTCTCGGAGGTGTTTCTTGGCAGAGCTGTTCAGAAATCAATGTGCGAATACAAAGAGAGGATTCTAAATACTTAATTATGGTTCGTTTTAAAATGAAGCATGATTCATCAGTGTTTTTGGATTCAGTTCAGGATTATTTAAATAAAAAAGATTTTCCTTGCAGAAAGCTAGCTCATCTGATAAGCGCAGATCTCTGCAGTAGAGAAAAAGTTAGAGACTTTCTTGATTCTCTTGTAGCAAGTTTTTTTACAGCTCCTTCTTCAGAAGAATGTAGTCGTCTCCTGCTTCCTTCTGGAATACCTTCAAAACAAATCAAAACAAAAAAAGTTAAAGAATTGCTATCTGTTGGTTAGCGCTTACTGAAGTATAGATAAACTTGAACAATCACCCATCCAATGATTCCTGTGCCTGTTATTCTCCAGACTGGCAGTGGATTTCCAATAAACCAGACACCAAAGAATGAAAGTAAACCTGCAGCAGCATACATTTCAATTCTCTTTTTGTGTTTCTTAATTTCTGCGTGTATGCGCAAGAAAAGCAGGTAAAGAATAAGTCCATTGATGGCAAGTGTTATTACATCTTGCAGATAATACAAAAATGCAAGGAACAGTATGAGCAAGACTGCGCTGATGATGATTATTTCTGTTACTGCATTGCTCTTAAAAATTGAGGTAATTGTAGAAAGAATTTCTGAAAAAAGTCCTGTTTTTGGTGCAGTGTACATAATTCTTGCAATAAAAATGATAAGCACAAGAGCAATTAAGAGCCATATTATTACGAGCATAAAAAGGTCATTCTTGCCAATCTATAAAAATCCTTTCTTTTTCATTTCCTGAAAACCAGGTTTATAAGTCCTTTACTAATATAGTTAATAATATGAATGCTGTAATGATGCTTTACCCAGTGAAACACTATGTTGATTGGGATCCTGTTGCAAAAAACTCAAATGGTATGAGTCTAGAACTATTAAAGAAAATGCTTTCTATTCAACTTGGCATTTCACACTCAAAGTTCATGAAACGTTTCTTGCTGATTAACAAACTGCTTGATGAATACAGGTCTGATGGGTACAGGGTGCATTGGGTTTATTTTTCAATACCTGAAAATCTTGACATTCCTGATGATTCTTCGCATCATCCAATGTTTGTCCGTAGAAAAAATGATTGTGCCATTGCAGCTGGTGTGACGCGAGATAAATTAAACGCGAATGTTTATCCTAATGGTGTTAAGCTCATTAACAAGATATCAGGACTAAAAGAGTTAATACTTGGAGGGTTTCACAAAGATGACTGTGTGAGAAAAATCAAAGATGTTGCGCGCAAACAAGGTGTTGACGCAAGAATTGATTCAGACTTAACTGAAGATTTTTTTAGAATAATGTATGCTACTTGTCAATATAGCTTAGATGCGAAACTTATTCGTGAGGGTTTTCTTGATCCAGTAATGCATGAAGATGATCCTGCTGAAATGATAAAATTAGAATTAGGAGAACGTCTTGCGAAGTATTACAAGTCTAAGATTTTTTTATGAGCATCATAGTTTTTCCCATGATTCATCTTCCTCCGGTTCGTTCCATTCTTTTGCAAGAACTTCTTCAGAAATGACTTCTGGATAGTCAAAGGTATGGCTTAACATTTGATTACGTTTCATTATTAAGCTTTACACATGTGTCTATTTGAATATATCTAAAGATTTGCGTTTTAAGTATTGTTCCACCCTAGTTTTATAAACAGTTCTTACACACTTATTCATATGAAAACATTGTTTATTCCGGCAAAATCACCTGTTGAAGTTATTCTGCCTGATGAGGCGGTTCAGCAATTAGCTTCTTTAAAGGTTGGCATAGTTACCACAATTCAGCACTTGCATAAAATTCATGATGTGAAACAGCAACTTCCTAATTCTGTGCTTGCTGGTCAGGTGCTTGGTTGTCGTGCTGATGCTGTGGCAAGGCTTGCTCCACAGCTTGATGTGTTTTTGTATGTTGGCTCTGGAGAATTTCATCCAGTGCAAGTTGCTCTCTCTTCAAATAAGCCAGTGTTTTTTTGGAATCCATATACTAAAACATTTGGTCCTTTAGATATGCAGTTTGTGAAAGATTATCAGAGTCGTGTTTTTAAGTCACTGAACTTTTTTTATAGTGCAAGTAATGTGGGCGTGCTGGTTACAACAAAGCGTGGCCAGAATAATAACATGATTACATCGCCAACTCTTGCAAATAAGTTTAGTCCTGTGCAGGAAATTCTTGCTCGCAAGGATGGCAAAAAGTATTATATATTTGCATTTGACACATTAAGCCAGAGTGAACTTGAGAATTTTTCTTTTATTGACGTATGGGTGAACACAGCTTGTTCAAGAATTCATGATGATGCAATTCCTAAGCTTGTGAACTGGGTTGATATCAAACAGCATGAGGCAGGCAATGCAGAATAAGTGGTTGTTTTTAGTGTTCCTTTTTATTCTTGGCTGCACAGCTCGTGATGCGGTTCAAATTCAGATTGGCAACACTATTGTGAATGCTGAGCTTGCAATAACTCCTGCACAACATGAGCGTGGCTTGATGTTTCGCGAAACCCTTGCTTCTGATGCTGGAATGTTGTTTGTGTTTTCCAAACCTCAGCCCCGGTGGTTTTGGATGAAGAACACAAAGATTCCTTTGGACATGATTTTTCTTGATGAAAATAAGACTGTTGTGCAGGTTGTGACTGCAGTTCCTTGTACGCAAGATCCTTGTCCAAATTATGGTGGTGCAATTGCAAAGTATGTTCTTGAAGTAAATGCAGGGTTTGCGAAAGAGCATGATGTGAGTGTGGGGATGCGCGTGGCATTTGATGAATAACTAAAAAAAATCTCAAGTAAGTAATCTCTGTCTGCTCAATAATCCAGCGCCTATTCCTTTGCCTAGTGCTTGCATGCTTTGTGTGCTAAAGCGGTTTAGTATATCAAACACGTCTGCGCGATGTTCGTACACAATTGTTTTTGCAGTAATATTAAGTTGTTTTTCAAGAGTTTCAAGCGCGTCATTCATGTTGCCTATGCTGTCAATCAATCCAAGCTCTTTTGCCTGGCTGCCAAGGTATGTTCTTCCGTCAGCTAGCTCTTGCACTTGTTCAACACTTAGATTTCTGTTTTCAGCAACTGCTTGAATAAAATATGTGTGCATGAGGTTTATTTGGTTTTGCAATAATGCTTCTTTTTCTGGAGTGAGCTCTGCAAGTGGGTCTCCTATGTCTTTGTTTTTGCCTCCAACAAGGCGTCTGTAGGTTAGGTTCCAGTCTTGGGTAAATTTTGCGAATTCTAAATAACTGCCTATTACTCCAATACTTCCTGTTATGCTCATGTTGTTTGCCCAGATCTGGTCTGTTGCGCTTGCCACCCAGTATGCTCCTGAGGCACCAACATCGCGTATGACTGCAACTGTTGTTTTGTTTGCTTTTTTAATAGCAGATGCAATTTCTTCTGATGCAACTGGCGTTCCTCCAGGACTGTTGATGTCTAGAATAATTGCTTTGATTGAGGAGTCTTCATTTGCTTCTTCAATGAATTCTATAATTTCTTCAGAGTCAATGCTTTCTGAAAAATCTTGTCCTGTCATAATGATCCCTTTTAAGGGTATGACTGCTATATTGCCTGACTGGATTTCTTGAGAAAACATGCTTGAGAAAAAATTAAGTGCTATGCTGGCGACAAGAAGAAATACTAGCAGTGTGAGAATAAAGCTTGCAAGACTTGCAATCATCTTTGTTGCGTGCCAGAGCTTGTTTTCAGGATGTGGTTTTGGTGAGGACATTATAATTGTTGCGATGAGTAAGTGCTATTAAAGGTTTTGGTCTTCCTCTTTTTTTGTTCGCAACATTTATTAACAACTTGGTTTGGCTTGGTTGTATGAAAGTATTTGTTGCGTTTGCAGTTCTTGTATTGCTTGTGGGTTGTGCGTCTCAATCTTCGTTTTCTGAAAAACAAATTCCTGCTGTTCCAGAACAAGCTCCTTTGCAACCAGCTGAACCTGCAAGTTCTGCAGTTCCAACTTTAGCCCAAGATGTTTCTAAAGCTCAAGAATCTTCTATTCCAGAAAACCAAGTAACAGGTCGGCTTCGTGAGTTCTTAGTATCTGCAGCTAATTTTGAGTTTGTGCCTTCAACAATTGAAATCAATCAGGGTGATACTGTTCGCTTGAAAATCACTTCTGGTGATACACGCCATGGTATAGCAATTCAGGGATACGATATTAGCAAAGAATTGCCTGTAAACCAAGAGGTTGTGATTGAGTTTGTGGCTGATAAGTCTGGTAAGTTTCCTTTTTATTGCAGTGTATTTTGTGGCAGTGGCCATAGTGCAATGAAAGGTCTTTTGATAGTCATATGAAAATCATTTTAACAGTAATATTAGGAGTGGTGTTGGTTGGTTGTGTGTTTCAGGAGGATGATGTAATGACTGATCTTTTGATTGCAAAAGATGGTATAAAGATTGCGTATGATTTTTGGCAAGGGACTAAACAGGGCGTGCTTCTCGTGCATCAACTGCCTGCGAATAAAGAAAGCTGGTCTGGTTTTGTTCCTGAGCTGAATGCTAAAGGATATTCTGTGCTTGCTATTGATTACAGAGGGCGTGGCGAGAGCAGTGGTCAGCTTCAGACAGCTCAAGACTTTCAAAATATTGCATTAGATATTGATGCAGGTATTGATTTTTTAAAAACAAAAAATGTTGAGTCTGTGATAATCATTGGCGCGTCTATTGGTGCAAATCACGCTCTATTAGCTGGCGTGCGACGCTCTGAAGTTAATGCGATTGTTCTTTTGAGTCCTGGCTTGGATTATCGTGGTGTGAAAACTGAAATTGTAGCATCTCAATCTACTAAACCATTGCTTATTGTTGCATCACAAGATGATGAATACTCTGCAATGTCTGCAAAAAAACTTTATGAAGTAGCAAAAGGAGAATTAAAGATGTTTGACCATGCTGGTCATGGTACTGATATGTTTGCTGAAAAAGAGTTGAGTGCGATGATAATTAGTTTTCTTGCGAAACAATAGTTGAGCAAGTGTTCAGAACGAAGTGATGACATTTGAGAAAAATAGTTGAGCTTTTGCACTTTTTGCCCCTTTTAATTTTAAGCGGAAAAAACGTGTTCGGTCACTCAAAACGTAATAAATGTCCGAACACGTTTTTTGTGAACAGAACAAAGAAGGGTGGAAATCACCAGGGCCAAACTATTTTTTGTCGCAAGATTTAAAAAAGACACTTATACTGAATAGTGTATGAGTGAAGACACAGACCCATTGCGATACGTATTTGCAAGACCTTTGGGAATTGAAAGACAGTATGTTCCTTTTACTTTAGAACATGCAGATACTCTTCCTGTTCGCAGGTCTGAACTTGTTGATTTTGTTGCTGAATTAAAAGAAAAAGGTCTTGAGTGTGTTTATTATCCTATTGAGAAACTTCCTTCTGATCTTGCGCAGCTGGTGAGAAAAGTTTTTGGTGTGGAGGAAGTTGAAGCTCCATTTGAGCTTGCACCTTCTGAAGCAGTATCTTTGGCTGAGCTTGCAAAGCGTGGTTGGAAGTAAGTAATTATTATTTTTTCAGAATACCTCTGCTTGCGGTGATTGGGTTCTTTATTTTAGCTGATAAATCTTAGTCCGATAGTTAATCCAAAGAGCAATAATGTCGCAACACAATCTTGCAGTTTAAATTTTAGTCTTGGCGGAAATGTTCTTGGTGCAGACACTTGAAATCCTCTGGCTTCAATAGCAAGAGAAAGATCAAAGGCTTTGATGAGCAAGAGATGAAATGTGGGAATAATGATAGGAAGAATGCTGGTAAGTGAATTAATAGGGTGCTTGAATGATATGATTATTTTGTGTGCTCTTGCTTTTTGCGCGTCAATAACATGATTGATTTCGCGAATGATAACTGGTACAAATCGTATTGCAATTGTGAGCATGAATGCGATTTCATAAGGTACTTTAAGCTTCACAAGGCTAAGCATTAAGTCTCTTGGTGAGGTACTCATTGCAAATACAATGCTACTTATGATTAGAACAAGGAATTTTAGCGCAAACCAAAATCCTTGGATTATTCCTTGCTGAAGATTCCATAAAAGAATGCTGAATAATACTAAGTATCCAATAGTGAAAGTGAGAATAAAGAATCTTGATGCTTTCCAAACAGTATTAATGGGCAGTTTTGAGAGCAGTACTGTCGCGATAAGCAATACGGTGATGGCAAGAATTTGCGTGTTTGTTTTTGCTGTGAATACGAGAAAACTGAGTGCAACAAGCCAGAGGAGTTTTGTGCGAGGGTCAAGTTTGTGGATTATTGAGTCTCGATAGATGTAGTCATAAAATTGCATGGGAAGGTTTATATTGACTGCTATTTAAGCATTGTCTCATGTTACAGAAGTTTACTGTTCGCGAGCTTATTCTGATTGCGCTTCTTGCTTCAGCAAAGTTTGTGCTTGATTTTGTGTTTGGTGCAGGCATTGTTGCGGCCACAGGAATTCCTCTTGCAAGTGCTTTTTTTAGTGCGATCACTGCAGGACTGTTTTTTTCTCTTCTTGTCAAATTAATTCCTAAGTTTGGCACACTCACCTTGTTTTTTTTAGTGTACGCAATTCTTGAACTTCCCACAGTACTTGGTGGTGCTCCTGGTTTTTGGCCTAAGATTCCTATCAATGCACTGGCTGGTCTTGCTGGTGATATTTTTCTTATCTTGGCAGACTACAAAAAATGGGCTGTCTTTGTCAGCTTTTATGTTCTTTCAGCAGTAACTCTTCCAGTGTTCGTGTTCTTTTTGTGGCTTCTTGGTTTGCCGGGCGTTGACAAAACCATATCATTAGTTCACCTGTTAATTCTTGCATATTGGGTTTTAGGCACTGTTGGCATTTTGATTGGAATGCAAATCTTTAAGAAAGTTAAGCATTGGAATATAATAAAACAGGTGAAGTCTGTATGAATTTTACTGTGCGCCAACTGGTTTTTATGGCGCTTTTGGGTGCAATAACTTTTGTTTTTGATTTGGCTATTGTTTCTGGAATTGATGCTTCTACAGGTATTCCTGGTGCTGGCTTTATGGTTGATACTATTTTTGTTGTAGCGCTTATGACCATTGGAGGTTTAGTGATTAAACGTTTTGGTGTATTTTCAAGCATTGCGTTAATTTATGGTGTTCTTGCTGTTCCTACAACTGTTTTTGGTCCTCCTGGAGTGTACAAGATTGTACTGAGCTTAGTGCTTGGTCTTGTTGCAGATGCAGTAGTTTATTTCTTCAAATACAAACGTATTGGATTTTATAGTGCTATGGCTATAGGAAATGTTTTTGGTCTTCCTCTTTTCCTTCTTGCGTTACGTTGGCTTGGTTTGCCAGGCAGTGCTGAGCTTGCAAGTGCTTTCTGGGTGATTTTTGCAATTACTGTTGTTGAGTCTTTGATTGGTGCTTGGCTTGGTTTGTGGTTGTTTGAGAGGAGGATTAAGAATTTAGCGGTCATAAAACAGATTCAAACAAGAGGTGACTCTAATGAATTTTAGTGTTCGCGAGCTTATTGTTCTTGCTATTTTTGGTGCAGGACTGTTTGTGTTAGACTTGTTAGTTTCTGGCATTACAACAGTTATTGGTGTTCCTGGCACTGGCGGTTTAGTGAATGCTATCTTTTTTGTCGGGCTTGCAACTATTGGTGGAAAGATTGTGAAAAGGTTTGGCACATACACATTAATGACTCTGGTCTATGGTGTTCTTGCTTCGCCAACTTCAGTCTTTGGTCCTCCAGGAGTGTACAAGATTTTTATCGTGGTTTTTATTGGACTTATTGCGGACATAATTATTCTGCTTTGTAAGTATCGTCCCGTTGGATATTATCTGGGTCTGGCAATTTCAAATGTGCTTAGCATTCCGATTGGTCTCTACACGCTTATATTCCTTGGCTTGCCAGGTGCTGATGCATTGCAAAAAGCACTTTTCATTCTTATGCCAATCTACTTTTTAGAATCATTAATTGGTGCGTGGCTTGGTTTGTGGTTATACGAAAAAAGAATAAAAAATCTGGCTGTTGTTCGTCAGCTTAGTTCGGGTGAGAAATAATGTTCACTATTCGTCAGCTTATCTTCATTGCTTTAATGTCTGCGTTGTTGTTTGTTGTTAATCTCACAATTGGTTCGGGCATTATTGCGTTGACTGGTATTCCTGGTGGTTCTGCTTTTGTGACTGGAATAAGTAATCTTGTTGTTATTGTTTTTGTTGCGCTTACTCTCAAGAAGTTTGGTTCGCTATCTCTTTTGTATTTGATTTATGGTTTGCTTGCCCTGCCTACTGATATGGCTGGTGGGCCTCCTGGTTTTATTTGGAAAATTCCTCTGCTTGTCGTGCCTACTTTGTTGTTTGATTACATTATTTGGCAATCAAATTATGCTAAGAAGGGTTTTATTATTGGTTTTCCTTTTTTCACTGTTTTTGGTTTTGCTTTGTATCTTGGAACTTTTTGGTTGTTGGGGATGCCAGAATTTTCGCGCATGTATAATGCATTTGCGTTGCTTGCCATAGTTTTTATTGTTCTCGGTTATTTTGGAATGTGGCTTGGTTTTATGTTATACAACAGATTGAAGAACAGTGCTGTGCTTCGCCAAATTAGTGAGTCAGATGATTAAATCAGTAAGTCAGAGTTTCATCAGGTAGGTAATCCTTAAGCACTTCTTTTAGCGACACAATATTTCCTTCTTTCATTCCTATTGCGCGAGTGCAGTACTCTGCTACAAGCTCAAGACTGTGTGAGATAAGAATTATTGTTTTTCCTTGCGTGTTTAATTCTTTGAGACGGTTCATTATTTCTCTTGCTGTTTTGTGGTCAAGTCCCGTGTCTGGTTCGTCAACAATAATTATTTCAGAGTTCATAACAAGTACTGATGCGATTGTTACTCTGCGTTTTTGTCCAACACTTAGTGCATGTGGGTCTCTGTCTGTTACGTCTTCAAGTCCTGTTATTTCAAGAGCTTTCTGCACGCGTTTGGTTATTTCTGTTTCATTCAGTTCTATGTTTTTTGCTCCGAAACCAATTTCTTCTTTTACTGTTTGCTCAAATAATTGGTAGTTTGGGTTTTGAAATACGTAGCCTATATTTTTTGCTCTTTGTTCTGTTGGTTGTTTGCTTATTTCTTTGCCTGAAAGTGTGATGCTTCCTGTTCCTTGCAATAATCCTATAATGTTGAGTGCGAGTGTGCTTTTGCCACTGCCGTTTGCCCCAAGAATTCCGATAAATTCCCCTTTACGAATTGAGAGTGAGATTTGTTTTAGTGCTTTTTTATTGTTAGGGTATGTGTAGTTTAGGTTTTTGATTTCGAGTAAAGGTTTTTCTTTTGATTGTTTGCTTAGCTGTGCTATTTTGCTTATGATTTTTTGTTGGTTGTGCGCTGGCAACATTATTTTTTGGTATTCTTTGCTTTGAAGAACTTGTGTTGTACTGCCTTGCGCGATTAATTCCCCCTTATCAATTAGCAGAAGCTTGTCTGCAAGTTTCTGAACAAATTCTATATTATGCTCTACAATGAGTATTGTTGTTGTTTTTTTGAGTTTTTGAATTGTTTTTATTAGTGCACAAATTGCTTTTTGGTCGAGGTTTGCTGTTGGTTCGTCAAATAAAAGTATTTTTGGTTTGAGTGCGAGCACTGAAGCAAGAGCTACTCGTTGTTTTTGTCCTGAACTTAATTCTTCAAGTGAGTTTTGGCTTAGTTTTTCTATGTTCATTTCTTTTAAAATACTCTTTGTTCTTTTTTCTATTTCAGTCCAAGGAATGTTTTGGTTTTCAAGTCCAAAAGCGATTTCATCTTCTACATTTAGTGCGAATAATTGTGATTCTGGGCTTTGAAACAAGATTTGTGCTGTTTTAGCCAGTTCCGAGGGTTTGCTTTTTCGAGTGTCTTTGCCAGTTAATATTACTGTGCCTTGTGTTTTTCCTTGCACAGAGTGGGGTATTAGTCCGCAGAGTGCTAAAAGTAGTGTTGATTTGCCACAGCCTGAAGGACCGATGATGCCAAGAACTTCATTTTGTTTGGCAATAAATGAAATATTTTTGATTGCTGGCTGTTCTTGTGGATAGCTGAACGTGAGATTCTTGACTTCAATAATTGCCATTTGTTATTCAGAAGGCTTTGTGTTTAAGTGTTTTGCGCCGAAAAGTATTTAAAGTCCAAATGTTCTTATGTCCTTATGGGCTTGATTAAGGTTATGGTTGATGATGCTACAGAAGTAATTTTTAGAAAAGCAGCTATGGCACAGTTTGGTTATGAAAAGGGTTCATTGAGCAAGGCTGCTGATGTTGCATTTGGACAGTGGGCTGCGCAACGCAAGTTTCCTGCTGATGAACTAAAAGAGCATCCTGTGTTGTATTTTGAAGGAATTTTAAAGCATGTGAAAAAATCTTCTGTTGAATTGCAGCATGAAGCAAGGAAAGCTTGGGGAAAGCATGTTCGCTCTTGATGCGAATATATTTTTGGAGTTTTTTCTAAAACAAGAACGTGCTCCTGAATGTAAAGAACTACTGTTAAGTATTTTTGAGAATAAAATTCAGGCAGTAGTCTCTGATACAACATTAGTAACTATTGCATTTAATTTGGAGCGTTGTGGTCAGTCTTGGCTTGAGATTCGCAAGTTTTTTTTGAGTTTATCAAGATATGAAGGACTACATATTTACATTCCTTCTCTTCCTGATAAAGTGTTTGCTACAGATTTTATGCGAGATTACAAACTTGATTTTGATGATGCATTGACCTTGCAAGCAAGTATTGCATCAGGTTGTGATACACTTATTTCTTTTGATAAAGACTTTGCGAAAATTCCTATCATTAAATGTCTTGCTCCTGCACAAGTGCTTGGAAAATGAAGCGGTTGCTTCTTTGAGTTAATGCTAATTGTTTTCCACTTGCACAAACATACCATTTTGTACTGTCTTGAGAATAACTGTTTTTTCTACTTCTCCATCTGAGTCAAATGTGATTGTGCCTCCAACTCCTGGATAGTTTTTAATTTGGTATAATCCTGTTTTTATGCATGCTGTGTCTGTAGCACAATTTTGTATTACTGCTGCTAAAATCTTTATTGCGTCATATCCATTTGCTGTGAGCCATGAAATACGCGTACTATTTGTGAGCTGTTGGTGTGCTTTCACAAATGACATTGTGCCTTGTTCTGTTGATTCTGCATTAAATGCTGGTGCTGAAAAAATAACTCCTTCTGCTGAACTGCCTGCAATTTCAAAAAGCTGTTTATCTTCTATTCCTGGTGAGGCAATAAAAGGGAGTGATAATCCTAATTGTCTGGCTTCTTTGATTTGTTCTGCCATGTCTCTAACAAATCCTGCAATAAATATTGCGTCTGGATTTTCTCCTTTTATTTTGAGAAGCTCTGTTCTGAAGTCAGGAGTGTCTTTTTTATACTCTTCTGAGAACACAATATTTCCACCAAGCTCTTTGAAACTTTTTTCAAACGAATCTCTGTAAGAAACACCATTATCTGATGATACAACAAGCGAAGCAATGCGTTTAAAGCCTTTTTTGATAGCATAATTGCTGAGTTTTTTTCCGTGAGCTTCGCTTTTCTCTCGTATTCTAAATGTGTAGTCTCCAGCGTCTTTTATTTTTGATGCGCTGGCGATTGGTGTTAGCTGAATAACGTGAGCTTCTTCTGCGAGTGGTGCTATTGTGAGCACGTCGCTTGAAATAACAGTTATTATTGCAGGCACGTTGTTGATTTGTGTGAGTTTTTGAAATGCGGTAACTGCATTTGTTTGTTGTCCTTGAGTATCTTCATAAAGCACTTGTATGTTTGAATCATTAATTTCTTGTAACGCAATGTCCATGCCTTGTTTTGTTTCTTGACCAACATATGCCTGCCCTCCTGTGAGAGGACCGATAAATCCTATTTTAATAGTATCTGACTTATTTAGCTGAGTAGTCTTTTCAACGCACCCATTCAAAATAAGTATCAATAATAAAACAAAAACAATTCCTACTCCCTGCATTGTTCGCATATGAGTTCTCCTTCTTTGTCTTCCAGGTCATCTGCATAGTTCCCGCATGCTTGGCATGTGCCTTTGCTGTTTTTTCTGTCTTCTTCGCGAAGCTCTATTTTGTTTGCAATGATTTCAAATAAGTCTGGCTGTAGTTTTAGTATGTCTTTTCCTGTGAGGAGTCCTGCGAGTTTTCCATCATGCACTACTGGCAGGTGTCTGATATTGTTGTCGCGCAATAACTGCATTGCCTCAGCAAGATCTTTGTCTGGGGTGATGGTAATAAGTTTTGTTTCCATGATTTCTTTAGAACTAATTTCTGATGGTGGTTTGTCAAACAGCATTCCTTTGCGCACCATGTCTTGTTCTGTGAACAAGCCAAGCACTTTTTGGTTTTCAATAACAAGCAATGAACCAACATGTTCTTTTGCCATGATTTGCGCACAAGCAAGCAGTGTTGCATTAGGACCTACAGTAATTGGCTTGAGTGTCATTGCGTCGCCAACTTGAACTCCTGTTTCCATACCAAAGCAGAAAATCAAGAGGTATTTAAGGATTGTGTTAAATTTTGTCTTACAAGAACGTTCGCTTTATTCGGAAAGATTTCGGATATGGCAGTGTTTTTCGGAAAGTTTACGAAGTTTTTGTAAAGATTCCGGTTTTTTCGTAAGGTTTCCGACTTTTTCTTCTAAACACATTTAAAGAAAAGAATCAAGAAAAAAAATAGACGCCGACATCGACTAAAGGTATGTCGCCGACCTGACCAGTTGGTTCCAGAAATGGTGTCTGGGTTCAAAAATCTTTTGGTTTTGGGCGACAAGAACCGCGAGATTGAATCTCCCAGTGTCGGCGTCTATTCTTTTCAAACTTCTGCCACAAAGCTTAAATCTAAACATACACTGCACATTTTTATGAGAACATTCATTTGTGTTGCTCGCAAGCTGAGCGGTTCATTAGGCTTTATTCTGCCTAAAGAAGTTGTTGAAGCAGAAGGCATTGAAGAAGATCAAGAGATTGTGGTTACAGTGAGAAAGAAACGAACTATGCGAAGATTGTTTGGCAGGTTTGAAAATTGGAAACGTTCTTCTCAGTCAATGAAAGATGAAATGAGGCAAGTATGGTCGTAGAGTTTTTCTTTGATTCATACGCCTTATTTGAACTTTTAGAAAAAAATCCTAAATACTTACCCTATGAAAATCGTTCTTTTATTCTCACGATTTTTAATGTGGCCGAGGTGGTGTATTTTGTGCTAAAAGACTGGGGTATTGACGCGGCTCGAGAAATGTACCAAGATCTTCTTGAACATGTTGTTGAAGTTGATGAAGAAACACTTCTTTCAGCTGTTCGGCTAAGACATGAATACAACAAGCGAAAGCTTTCGTACACTGATTGTATTGGATACGTGTGTGCTCTGCGCAAGAAAATCCCTTTTTTAACAGGCGACAGACAGTTTCATGACTTACCTAATGTGGAGTTCTTGCCTGCATAATCATTTCTTGTCTAATTACTCACCAGCACTTCCACGTCTTTGCCAAAGAGTCTTTTTAGGTCTTCAAAAATTTGGTTTTTCAAAAACACTTTTGGAGGTATTTTGGCAGTTGCTACAGCATGTTCAAACTCTTCAATGCTTGCTTTGCTTAGGTTGGCATGGTCTATGAAGCGCGCAATCAGGCGAGCGATGGGTTTTTGATTTAATCTCAACAAAAACATCAGACAAGTTTGTTAAGATTATCAGAAAGTATAGCATTTGATGGCATATCGAGACCTGCCATTGGGACATCAAACAGCACTTAGGATTTGCTAAGTCATTTGTGCGGAAAAAACAAGGGACTGTTCGTCACCCGATCCTTGTTGCAATGGCATATGCAGTTCTTAGACTTTTCATGTTCTCGCGAGGCTTTAACATGACTATTAAATAATGCATCGCGTACATCTAAGACACAGAAATGGACTGATTCATCAGAGAAATCGTCGAGATAAAAGGCAAAGACACAAGAATAAACTACTCGGAAGAAGTCTTTATAAGAAGAACTGCGAAAGTCTAGGTGTGTTTATTTCTATAATTCGCAAAGCTATTAAACTATTTGAGCACAAGCTCAACAAAACCTAAAGAGCGATTTATGACTAACTACACCAAACAAGTTATTCGCAGCGCAACAATCACGCTTGTAATGATGGTACTTACTGCAGGACTTGGCTATGTATGGCGTTTTGTTCTTGCCCGCAAGTTGACTATTGAAGAATTTGGTTTATTCTTTGCAGTTTTTGGTTTTGTTAACTTGTTTTATGGATTTAAAGGATTGGGGCTGGGTAGTGGCGTTGTCAGATTTATTACTGAATTCAGACTGTCAAATAATCCTGTAGGAGTTAAAAAGATCATAAATAGCTATATATTTATACAAGTTATTGTTTTTGGAGTTCTTTCTTTAATTATGATTTTTTGTGCAGACCTGCTTGCACAATATTACTTTAAAACAGAAGAATCTTTTTCTCTTCTCCTAATTCTTGCCACTGTTTTCTTTTTTACGATTGGCATTCAAACGGTGCAAGGTTTACTTTTAGGATACAGACGAATGATAGAGCTTTCTACAGTTGAGTTTATACAGTCATTAATGCTTTTTATTGCAACATTAATCTTTTTCTACTTCGGAAGTTCTCTTCTTGCCCCAGCATATGCTTATGCAGTCAGTTTTATAATCACTGTGGGTTGGTGCATTTTTCTTTTGTTGCGTTCATTTTCTTTTTTTAAGATTAGAGCACCTTTTTTTAATAAAGATTCAATAATAAAATTGTTTGGTTTTGGCAAATATGTTTTTATGGGAAGTGTTTGCTATTCTATAATTCTCAACTTTGGCACAATAACGCTTACTTATTTTAGAACACTGCCTGAAGTCGCTATTTATAGCGTTGCTTTTTCTCTTGCAAATGTAATTAGGTTTATTCCTCGTGCAATAACTATAACTGTGCTTCCACTTACTTCAGAATTAGAAATTCAAAACAAACAGAAATTGTTATTGGGAATATCTAAGCTGTACACTTTTCTTATTGCAGGTGTGCTTCCTTTGTCGCTTGTGCTGATGTTAATACCTGGCATAATTATTAAAATTCTGTTTGGCGAAAAATATTTGGCAAGCGCAGAACCGTTGCAGATTTTGGCATTCAGTATGACTTTCACTGCGTTATATATGGTGAATCAAAATATCCTGCTAGGAATTAAACAACCAAAAGAATTTGGTAAAATTATTGTTCTTGGGGGCACTTTAACTTTCTTTTTTAGCGTATTATTAACTCCTTTTTATGGAGTGATTGGTACTGCGCTTGCAGCATTGTTTGGTGCAGTTTTTACTGCGGCATATTCTATTTGGCGAATCTGGAAACTAATCTGTCCTAGCATACCATGGAAAAACTGGATTTTAACCTTCTTTGCGGGGATTTTATTTGCTACTGTTTCACTTTTTATTCAACAAATTAACTTTTTTCAAAGCTATATCCTCTCAGGATTTTCAATAATTATGGGAAGCATTTTTTATGTATTTGCCCTCCATGTATTCAAAGTAGTTTCTTTTTCAGAGAGCATGTCGCTTGTTAGACTTTTGATCAAAAAATAATTCTTTTTTATGTTTCTAATTTATGTTTACAAACATATAATGTAAAATTTGCGTCAATAAAATGAATTGAAAGTCTTATTTTTCCATCAAGAAATTTATCATAAACACCAAAATCCTCTCTTTTAGATCTCACTAATTCTGCATACAAAACCTGCAATCCGTTTTCTTCAAGCAATTTTTTACCTTCTGAGGGGGTGTAAAATCTATCAATAGGCTGACGGACGTGTACTGCGGGTTTTTTTCGTAAACCTAATAAGTTAAGAATCCGTCCAATAAAGAATAATATCATCTGTTTTTTAATATTGATGCTTGCAAATATGCTATTTGGAATGGTAAGAATAGCGGTTCCATCTTTTTTGAGTATTCTACCGATTTCTTTCACACCTTTATCAGGATGAACTAAATGCTCTATAACCCCTAAACAAGTGACAAAATCAAAAGTATTATTCTTAAAAGGTAACTGATGCAGATCTCCAACAAAAAGCTTTGATTCTTTTAGTACTTTTGTGGCGGCATTTTTTGCGCTCTCACAAAAATCAATACCGTACAGATCCATCTTTCTATTTTCAAGCTCTCGCAAGAAAAAACCTCTGCCAAAACCCAAATCAATCAAAGACTGATCTTTTTTTGGTGCTAGCAATTCAATCACCCGCTTGTAATAAGGATTTCCCCCTTGTAAAAAATCTGTTCCTTCAAATATTCTTCCAAATTCTTTTTTGGCATGCTGAGTTGCAGAATCAAAATCAGTCAATTTAACAAACCCGAAATTCTTAACCATCTTAGTTCTTAACCATCTTAGTTCATTTTCAATATGATTCTCTTTTTAGTAATTTCATAATTTTTCTTAAAATTAATCTTGTTTGTGATGGGTGTTTATAAATTCTTAGGTTGTATGTTCTGAAATTATCTATTTTTTATTAAAACTGATTGCAGAAATAATTTCCGTAACCTTTTTATGTTGCATAACATTTTATGTGAAGCATGCAGCAAAGTATTTGTTTTGTCAATCGATTAGCTTTCAATCCTGGAGGTCGTTGTACTTTCATAAGAAATCTTTCAAAAGGCCTTGAGAAAAAATATTATTGTTCAAACATTTCTGGCAATAAAAGTAACAGAGTATACAGTTTTGGTCTAATTCATTTTTTCATTCAAAGCTTTGTTCAAGTGTGGAATCTTAATCCGGATTATGTTATTGGCGTAGGTCTTTCATCTCTTGGCAGTCTTATTGCCGGTTTTATTAAGCGCAAACCTATTGTGTACAACCTTTCAGGTCCCAATGTAATTTCTTTACGAAAAAGATCATTTTCTTTAAGACAAGTATACGGCATATTTTTCACTAGATTTGTTGAAAAAATGGCTCTTAGTCTTGCAACAGTTATTACTGTTCCTTCAAACACTTCTAAAGAAATTATTAGAATAGAATACGGAGCGAGGATTGCGCGCAAAATTCAGGTTATTCCAGAAGGAATTCCGTTAGATAACCACCCTTCTAAAAAATATGTTAATTACCTTTTGTTTCCATGGATGACTGAACGTAAAAATCTTTCATTTTTTCTTGAACATCTTCCAAGTATTCTTGCCAAAACTTCTTTTAATGTTCTTTTTATGGGATTTGCAGAAATGATTCCTGAATTTCACCTGAAAAAACTTGCTTTATTTAAAGAACGAATAAAATATACTGGCATTATCAATGAAAAACAGTTCCCTTTGGCAGAACTCCTTGTGTATATTCCTCCTCATGAAGCACACAGTTATACTGTTCTTGAAGCAGCTCGTGAAGGAATGCCGGTGCTTATTTCACATGTTGATTGGTTGGCTGATGAATTTCAAGATTATCCTCTTAAAATTAATAATTTTACTGGAAAAGAACTTGAACAGGCCATTATCTTTTTTTCAAAAAACAAGAAAAGACTATCTTCAAAAATCCAATCTAATTTTTCGTTATTGCTGAAAAAATATGATTATTCTGCAATGATCAAGGAGTATTGCTTTCTTCTGAAATCTCTTGAGCAACATTGAACAATAAGTTCAGAAGCTTTAAAAGCATATAACTGATTGACAAGTGTATGAAACCTATTGATTGGACGCGCGTAAATAAGATCTTCATTCTTAGCTTAATACCAGACACTGTTGGCGATACACTATTTCAAGGACCTCTTGCAAGTGCACTAAAAAGATATGCTCCGAAAGCAAAAATTACTATAACAACAAGTCCTCAAAACAAACCTTTGCTCCAAAGTCATCCTCATTTTGATGAAATAGTGGTTCTTGAAGAACTTGCTACTATTGCTAAAAAAATTGGGAAGATAAAAAAAGCATTTTTCTACTTCAAGCTCTTAGCACACGCACTATGTGAACTACAGCAACATAAGCCAGACATTTGTATTATTACTCAACCAAACTTTGCTCCTAGCCAGCTTCTTCCTTGGATTGCGCGTACACCTATACGTATTGGTTATCGCTACAAACATGCATGGTTTGCCTGGACTCTTACTCACAGAGCACGATTTCGCAGCCCCTATGAAACAAATGATTTTCATTATCACTATCTTGAAAGCAATCTGGATCTCATTCGAGCAGCTGGTGTAGTAGTTAAGGAAAAAGACAAAACAGTCATAAAAGTTGTCACACCAAAACAGCATGCGTGGGCCGAAAACTTCATGAAAAAAAATAGTGCTACAGAAAAAGACATCTTTATTGCATTACAAGCTGGAGCTAAATGGAAAAGCAAAACTTGGCCTGAAGAACGATTTGCTGCAGTTGTGCACGAGCTTACCAAAAACAAACACATCAAGATTTTACTTATTGGTTCAAAGAGTGAACAAGAAACTAATCAGCGCATAGCACAATCAGCACACCAACAAGCTATTCTGGTTATTGGCCAAAACACAGCACGTGTGGCAGCACTCCTTGAAAAATGCGCGCTTGCATTTGGCAATGATTCTGGTATCATGCACCTTGCCAGCGCAGTTGGCACTACACCAATCATTCTTTATGGCATGAGCATACCTGACCACAACGGACCAAAAGGAAAAGGAAGCTATATTGCTCTCAGAGGTGCAACATACAACGACAGACCCATCCTCGGACCAGAGGATACTATCGAAGGCATACAAAGAATGCAGAGCATAACTGTTGAAAAAGCACTCGCAACTATTCGCAACTTGCTTGCTCAAAAACGAACATGAAACTTCTTCTTGTATCACGGCGTTATTACCCTGAAGTTATTGGTGGAGGCCAGATAAGTGCGCACGCAATTGCTCAAGCACTTGTTTGTGCAGGACACGACGTTCGTGTTCTCACGTTTAATGCAAATAACAAACGTATTGATGAAAAAATCAATGGAGTTACTATTGTACGGCTTCCCATACGTGAGCTTACATTTTTTCCTCGATTATCTAACCTTGAATGGATGTATTATGAAATGCGTAGACAAACACAAGCATATCTCTCAGAGTTCACTCCTGATCTTATCCATGCTCTTAATGGAGAAAGTGTTCCAGCTATAGCTCCTTTATCAAAAAAAGTTGGCATTCCTTTTGTAGCAACAGTTAATGGTCCATGGTTTTTTTGCTTTCCTGGAGAAGGTGTTGACTCAAAAGGAAATGACTGCCTTGGATGTACTGTGAAACAGAGATTTACTGAAAGCATACTAAAATGGGGCTGTGAAGGTTTCCTTTCGAAGATCAAGGCGTTTTTTTATTTTATGTATAGCTATCCTCACATGTATCTCATTCAAAAAAGTCTGAGACAAGCTTCAATGCTGCTTCCTGTGAGCAATGGATTTGCACACCGACTCATCAAGCTTGGTTATCCTAAAGAAAAAATACGTGTCACTCATAATCCCATGACTTCTCACCGCAAAGTTTTCACACAGATCAAACAGCAACTTAGCATCCCTTCAAACAACAAGATAATTCTTTTTGCTGGAAGACTTACTGAAACAAAAGGCGTCCAGAACATGATCAAGGCGCTCACTAATCTTCCTACAGTTCATGCAATAATTGTTGGTAAAGGACCCTATGAACAAGTGCTCAAGCAGCTTAGCCAAGACCTCAGAGTTGCAAACCGTGTGCATTTTACAGGTTTTATCAATCCAGACAACATCAAATTTTATTATTCTGTGGCAGACATTGTTATTATGGCAGGAACATTCTACGAAGCTCTTGGTCGTATGCTTCTTGAGGCCTGCAGTTATGGTGTTCCGGTTATTGCAACCAACAAAGCAGGAAATCCAGATATTATTGAGCATGGAAAAAATGGCTATCTTTTAGAAACGCAAGAAATTGCTGAGCTTGTTGAGTGCATTCTTAAGATTCTCAAGTATCCTGCAAGAGCAAAAGCAATGGGTATTGCAGGGCAAAAAAAGATCGCAACTGAGTTTGTTCCTTCAAGGATTGCAAAAGATCTTACCTTAGCGTATCAAGCTGCGCTCGAGTATCATACATTACACTCGACGCGCTAGAATTAACATACGTGGATCTCGATCTAATTGATTAAACACCATAAATCCATTTCTTTTTAATAGTTTCTTTGCGGCCTTGACTGAGAATATATACTGATAAAACTCTGCACCACGCAAATGTCGCAGTTCATTCAATACCCACATTACTGGTAGCAAAAGCCAGCGCTTCCACGTGAAATATGTTACATCTAATGCAATCATGCCATCTGCTGCGAGAATGCGCTTTGCTTCATGCAGAATACGATCTTGATCTGGCGGATGAAAATGCTCTAATGTTCCAATGTCAATGTACAAGTCAAATGATGCATCTTTGTAAGGTGTTTTAAAGATGTCACCAAAACGTACATTAGACATACCTGCTTTCTTAACTAGCTTGCGGTTGTTGTCAAATCCTTCTACGTGACGATAGCCACGCTGTTTGAGCAGAATTATAAAACGCCCCCAAGATGCACCAGCTTCAACTATACGAGCTGATTTTGACACATTTTTTTCTAAAAATTCAATTATTGCACCAGCGCGCGGGTGTTCTAGCAAATCTTTTTCTGAAGATGCACTAAAATGTTCTGACCAGTATTCTGTGGTCACCCGACGTTTATATTGCGGAAAAAGCATGTATTTGCCACTTGTCTTAGAGCTTAAAAACGTTGTGTATTTATTAATAAGTCATTTGTTGGAATTGCTCTATCAAAGTGTTATGATCTTGTGACGAAACAGCTTTATCAAGCAAGAACTTTTTGATTAGAAGTGGGTGCAAATGCTTTTTCTTTATCACGTTCTTCTTCAGCAGAGATTAATTTTTGTATTTCTGTCTCTCGATTCATAGGACCTCGTGTTGTTAGTTCTTTGCGCGCAATATTGCCAAGCTGATTTATTATTGTAATGAATGCACTGCGCTGTGTAGGTGTATATCTTGAAAAGTCTGAAATAAACTGTTGTGCAATAAGTGCTCCACTAGGCATGCGTTCCCAAAACACTCTCATTGCATGTAAAACAGTTTGTTGTTCGCTATTCAAGTCTTTTTCAAGTAGTTCTTCAAGAGAATGATTTGAAGCTGTTCCATCTAAATCAGCTAATAGTTCTTGCGGACTCTTCCGAGAAACCATACTGCTGCCAGGTCCAGTGCTTCCAGAATCATCCATTGCTCCGGGCTTGCAAGGTTCTAAACTACCATTATCTGCTATGTGTGTTGTGCCATACAAGTTTACATTGTACAATGTTTCTTTGGTGAACTTGGCAATAGCTTTTGCAGGTACTAAACAGTCTTCCAAGAATAATTGATCATGTTTTGGTACTTCTTCAGTCAGAAAACGTTCTGCAATCACATGACCCCAATCCACGTGTGAAAATGTGCTTGCGAAACGCTGCAAAAAACGTACTTGGTAATTATATACTGGAGCATAATCCAATGTGCTACTGTCAAAAAATGAATCACTTATATCATCGTTGGTTGCCAATTTATTTGCAGGGTATAATCCTAATTTAACGCAAAGCTCACCAAGTTTTGTGCCACCATATGGTGCCAAAATAGCGGTCCACATAATTTCAGGTTTTACTAAACAATTAGTTCTCAATGTTTCTAAGTCAATATCCAACACTGTTCCACCAGGCTTGGTTTCTAGTGTTGGAACACCAAGAATTTGTTCTGTTCGTAAGGTCAATCCTGAGTCTTTGATGTTTTTGCAGCCACTGAATATGTGGCGTTCTTTCATGGCGCGGTCAAGTACTTTTTCTCGTACCTTAAAATTTCCACTTTCAATTGCAGCAGTCACACCAGTGCAGCCAGCTTCTTTCATCAGCTTTAATCGTCGCTGGCCTTTTTTGCCTTCTGCTAATTCTAAACGTAGCTGTGCATGAAATGGAATGCCTACTTTTTGTTTATATTCTGGCATGAATTCTTCCATCCAATCTAGTTCTAACCCAAATATATCATCCTGAAAGTAAACTAGTTTTGTTCCAAACTGCTTTAATTCAGCTAATTCTTGAATAACATCTTCTATCTTACGTAAAGTTCTTCGCTTGAAAGTACCATACATTGCATCAGAATTCCATGCAACATTATAACAATACGTGCATTTGAACAAACAGCCTTCTCCGCAAATTGAATTCTTAATAGGATTGTCTCTCATTTCTGGATTATTTGCATAAAAACTCTTCCTATCAGGTTTAGGAAATGTGTCAGACAAGTAGTTGCGAAATAACACTCTTTTTTCAAGTTGCTCTTTTACTGCAGACTTGTGTTCTGGCATTTTCCTTAGTTCTTCAAGTTCTGGTTTCAAACTTTCTTTGATTGCTTCTTGCTCGCCAATAGAAAGTGTGCCAACTCTTGCACCTATTTCTTTCTCTTTCTTTCGAAATGCATTATTTAACATTATTTCATGCGGTGTGTGCAATAATGAATCACTCACAAAACTCCACAATGTACTTGCACCTTTTCCATATGAATCAAAGCTGTCAAATGATTGTCCTTTGTACACCCAATCAGCGTGCTCTGCAGATTCATTGCCAAAATAGGTTGCGTGTGGACCTCCAATATGAATTGTTGGACACTGTTTTCCAAAACGTTTTCGCATGTCGCGAATTGCGCGATATGTTTGTTGATGATTGCCAGAGTAAACATTAAAGCCAACATCTGTTGCACCCCACTTTTCTACTTCATCAATAAGGGGGTTGAAATCATACTTACGAACAGACATAAACTTGCCCAAATGATTATTATCACGAATTGTACCAAGTAAATACAGTGCGAATAACGGCTCGATCACAGAGTGATTTGCTGTCAATAAAAAACGCCTTTGTGAGCCTGAACTAACTCCTCCCGGTGAAACATATCTTAATCCTATTTCTGTCCCATTCTGCTCCATTCATTTGCTCCTGCATTAACACTAATATAAATCTTATGATTTAACAGGCTGCGGGACACATTAGGTTTTTGGTGTTGTGAGGTGGAGTAGGTTGTGGAGTTTTGTGATGGCAAATGCTGCGGTGTCGATGCGATCGTCTCGTCGTTGGGACAGTCCCCAACCGAAGTGTTTTTTTTCTTCTCTTTCTGAGAATTGGCTTTGGCGTTTGCTACCCCTGAAAAAGAAAAGAACTAAAAACGCGTTCAGAAAGCAAGCAAGTTTTAATTGCTAATTGCTCACCAGCACTTCCACGTCTTTGCCAAAGAGTTTTTTGAGGTCTTCAAAAATTTGGTTTTTCAAAAACACTTTTGGTGGTATTTTGGCAGTTGCTATAGCATGTTCAAACTCTTCTATGTTTGCTTTGCTTAGGCCGGCATGGTCTATTCCGCCTGCTGCTGTGACACTTGTTTTTTCTATGATTCTTTCTTCAGAATCAATGTCGCGAATCACATATGCTTGTTTATCTAGCAAAATTATTTCTGCGACTTTATCTCCGTATTTTGCGCGTACTTTTGCGCGTTCAAGGTCTTTTCCTCGTTTGCTTTGCACATAGTCCACAAGTGTTCTGAGCAGTCCTGCGCCTTCTTTGCGCACTTGATCAATCTCTGTTTTGCTGATGCTGCCTTTTTCATAGCTTTCTTTGGCTTTTATCAGGTCATGCAATTCGCGCAAGTGCTTTGCTGCAAGTTTTCCTGTGCTGATTAATTCATCTTCAAATACGTGCAGTATTTCTTCAGTTGTGACTTTTTCTCTGCCTTCAAGCTTGAGTATGTCTCTTGCAACAGTTACAACTCCGTCATAAACTTGGAGTATTGCTTCTTCTTCTTTGATTTTTTCTATTTGCCCAAACAATCGTTTTAATCTTTTCAGGTATTTGTCTGCATCATCTATCAATGAATCAATTTCTTTGCCTGTCACTTCTTTTTTTGTGCCGTGTTCAAGGTCTTTGCGCACCTGGATAATGTTTTGCAGTATATCAACTTCACTGTCGGTCATTAGTTTTAATTTTTTCACAAATACTTCTCTCATTACTGCAGGAGTTTCTTTAGGTGTTGGTGGTGGCACCCCATACATCATTATTGCTGCCTGACTGGGGGTGAGT
>Ga0209514_10000978_pt1 | contig 53624 bp, 45 predicted proteins | sample Subgrocontami58m_FD_187452 | JGI IMG/M metagenome (GOLD analysis project Ga0209514, IMG submission 187452) | Subsurface groundwater microbial communities from S. Glens Falls, New York, USA - GMW37 contaminated, 5.8 m (SPAdes) (version 3) | ecosystem: Environmental > Aquatic > Deep subsurface >... | reverse complement strand
AGCTAATAACGACAAGAACGAATTTTTGCATTACACCGCTGCTGCACTGCCTTATGCAATGAAAGAAAAAGAGAGTGTTCTTATATTGAATGCCGGAAGCGGAATAGAAGCAGCGCAAGCGATAAGTTACAACGCTAATCGTATTACCGTAGTTGAGCAGAACGGTATAATTATTTCTTTAATGAAGAATGAATTCGCTGAAGATTCCGATTCTCTCTATCATCATAAGAATCTTACAATCCGCAATATTGATTCAAGAACGTTTTTGCAGGCAGACACAAATAAATACGATTTGATCACGCTTCCTTATACAAATTCATTCGGCGGAGGTGTAGGTTTATATGCGCTTCAAGAACAGTATCTCTTAACAGTAGATTCTTTCGAAGAGATGTTCGATCATCTGGAAAGCGAAGGAGTTATTTCTGTTTCATCATGGATAGATTACCCGTTCCGAAATCCGTTAAAAATTCTTTCAACGATTGTGGAGATGTTACATAAAAAGAAAATATCCGATTACAAAAATCATATCACTGCAGTTAAAAGTTGGGGAACGATTACTTTTGTTGTTAAAAAATCTCCGCTTAATTCCGAAGAAATTGTAAAGATCAGATCGTTCTCCGATTCGTTAATGTTTGATCCTATTATTTTACCGCATATCTCGGAATCCGAAAGAACAAAATACAATTCGATGCAAGATGAAAAGTTCTTTGAATACATTGATGAAATTTTATCCGGACATCGTTCAAGATTTTACCATGAATATGATTTCAACATTAAACCGGCAAATGATGATCAACCTTACTTTTCTCAATTTCTTAAATGGAAAAGTCTTTCTTATCTGAAAGATATTTACGGAATACGTAATGCACCTTTTTTGGAGATCGGGTACTTACTTGTTATTATTACTTTCATACAAATAATTATTTTTGCTTTAGTGCTGATCATTCTTCCTTTATTTAAAACTGATTTGTCCCAAAGGGATGGATTCCAAAAAGGCAACGGCAAACTAAAGACTTTCTTATATTTTGGAGCGATAGGATTGGGTTATATGTTCGTGGAAATAATTTTCATCCAGAGATTTATTCTATACTTTGGAAATATTATTTATTCCGCAGCCGCTGTTATTAGCTCTATGTTGATCTGTTCGGGTGTGGGAAGCTATCTCTCATCAAAAATTAAAGGAAGTAAAAGAAATCTCATCTTTATATGCGGATCTATTTTTACTTTTTTAATTTCATATAAATTCTTGTTAACTCCGATTTTACAATCTACAATTGGTTTTGAGTTTTTCTTAAAAGCTGTTATTGCATTTTTATTGATCGCCGTCCTTTCGTTTTTAATGGGCATGCCTTTCCCGATCGGATTAAAAATAATTTCTACCGGAAATAAAACGTTGGTGGCTTGGGCATTTGGAATTAACGGATGTATGAGCGTAGCATCGTCTATTCTTGTTGTAGTAGTTGCTGTTGAATTTGGTTTTGCCTTGGTTATGTTGATTGCAGCTTTGTCATATCTTACAGCAGCTATAACTAATGTTTCTATAGAAGTTTTTAGCCGGCGTTATAATTTATGAGTTTCTTTTTTTTGATTCTAATTTCTATATTCTCCACACAGTCTATATTTGCTCAGCAAAAAATAGATAAATCTTTTTACGGCGGATTATTTTATTTAACGAATTATATGACTTCAGACGAATACAAACTTTTCTTAGATACTCACAATGATTTGGAAACTGTAGATCATATTTATGAAAAAGCTCTTACCTTTTTTGAAGGTGATGAATCGGAGACTTTTTTTTGTTTGACCTTTACTTTGATTCCATACAACAAAATATTGATGAAACTTCCTGTCATCGGCTTACGGGTTACAGTTCCGCTTCCCTCGCCTCCCAAAAATATATTTAATGAAAAATTAAAGAATACTCCTAAAAAATTGTTTAACGATTCGCCCTCAAACGATTTTGGTGATAAAGATAAACTTGCACATTTTTTTGCAAATGCATTTCTTCACTACAATATTAGCTTTTTTAATTTGTCTAAATTTCTCGGTATCTTTGTTGAGTATTTCGAGCAAGGATTTTTTCTTCAAGGTGAATTTGATAGAAGAGATTTAATTACTAATCATCTTGGCGAGATATTTGCAGAAATGGTAAAAAAGAATAAAAATGCAAGACCGTCTGAAGCATTAAAAATTTATCAACTACTTTTTTTAAGAATTTATCCATGAAATCTATTTTAGTTATAGACGATGAACGGGAAATATGCGAAAGCATTAAAATGATCCTTGAATACGAAGATTATCTTGTTGACTATACAACTGACTCGTATAAAGGATTACAGAAAATCGAATATGGAAATTACGATGCTCTTCTTCTAGATATTCAAATGCCCGGCAAAAATGGTTTTGAAATATTGAATTGGCTTCTTGAAAAAGAAATAGATATGAAAGTAATTATGGTATCGGCTCATGCGAGTGTTGAGAATGCTGTTAAGTCAACAAAACTTGGCGCTTTTGATTTTCTTGAAAAACCTGTTGATCGCGATAAACTTTTGATCAGTGTTCGGAATGCAGTTGAACAATCCGGTCTTGTTAAAGAAAATAAAAAACTTAAGAAAGAACTCTTTTCGTCAGAAAAAATTATTGGGAACAGCACAGTAATTAAAACAATTTATGAAACAATTAAACGAGTTGCTAAAACTGATGCACGAATTCTAATTACAGGTGAGAATGGAACAGGTAAGGAATTAGTAGCACAAGAATTACATAGACAAAGCCCAAGATCTAACAAAGAACTAATTGAAGTTAATTGTGCTGCGATTCATCATGAACTTATCGAATCAGAATTGTTCGGTCATGAGAAAGGTTCATTTACAGGAGCCGTAAAACAGCATATTGGTAAATTTGAACAAGCGGATGGTGGGAATTTATTCCTTGATGAGATCGGTGATATGAGTCTGCAAGCACAAGCAAAAGTTTTACGTGCAATTGAAGAAGGAAAAATTGAGCGAGTTGGGGGAAATGCTAAAATTGATGTTAATGTTCGAATTATATCTGCGACAAATAAAGATTTACAAGAAGAAATAAAGAAAGGCAACTTCCGCGAGGATCTTTATCATAGATTAAATGTTATCCCGATTCATATTCCACCACTTCGTGAACGTAAAGATGATATCCCTCTACTTATAGAACACTTCTCAAAAATTATTTGCGATAAGAATAAATTTGCTCAAAAGAAATATTCTGACGCAGCAATCAAAGCCCTTCAATCTCTTACCTGGAAAGGAAATATTCGTGAACTGAAAAATGTTGTAGAACGTATTGTAATTATGGTCACTAAAACAGAAATCAACGAAAAAGATATTTCCATGTTTACACCAAATCAAGGTTCAAATGCTGATGATTTGTTAAACATTTCTAACAGCTTTCAAGAATTTAAAGAAAAAGCTGAAAAAGCATTTATTATTAAACAGTTAAATGCCAATGTCTGGAATATAAGCAAGACTGCCGATATACTTGGAATTCAGCGCAGCCATCTTTATAACAAACTAAAGAAATATGAAATTGAAAAGGAATAGCTATGGGAGAAACCATTTTTTCCAAGATTATTCGAAGAGAAATACCAGCGGAAATTGTTTTTGAGAATGACAATGTTCTTGCATTCAAAGATATCAATCCTCAAGCTCCAGTTCATGTTTTGATCATTCCTAAAATCACTGAAATCGAAACGACAAAGGATATTGATTCTACAAAACACGCTACACTTCTTGGTTCATTATATGATGCAGCCAACCAGATTGCAAAAGATTTAGGTGTAAGTGAATCCGGATTTAGATTAGTTTTGAATTGCGGAGCAGATGCAGGGCAAGAAGTTTATCATCTACACATGCACCTTCTGGGCGGTAGAAAGATGAGTTGGCCGCCGGGATGATATTGAGTAGCGCAGATATTCTATCTGCAAAGAAAACAAATGAGCAGATTGGAAATCTTCTTTACAAATTGTTTTTATTAAAAAGCCTTGTTCGAAATATCTTTTCTATAATACATTCCATCGAAATGAATTCTAGTTATAACATCATAAGCTAATCTTTTTGCTTCGATTAAGTCGTTCTTCTCAGTGAATGAAGTGACATTTAGAACTCTCCCACCATTTGTCATTATCTTGCCATCTACTTCTTTTGTTCCGGCGTGATAGACTTTTATTTTTTGCGGAATCTGCTCTAATCCGTGAATCTCAAAACCTTTTTCAAAATTATCCGGGTAACCTTTTGAAGCAGCAACAACACAAACCGAAGTACCGCCGTTATATCTCACTGCGCCTTTGTTAATGTTTCCACAGGCAGAAGAATAAAGCAGTTCAACAAAATTTCCTTCAAGTAAAGGCAAAACAACTTGTGTTTCAGGATCTCCAAAGCGACAATTAAACTCAACTACTTTTGGTCCTATACCAGTCATCATTAATCCACAATAAAGACATCCAATGTAAGGACTGCCTTTCTCTCGTAAAGCTGCTAATGTTGGTTTGATAATTTCATTAGCAACTACTTCCATATCTTTTTCATCAACAAAATGAGTCGGAGCATATGCACCCATACCCCCTGTATTCTTACCTTTATCGTTATCAAAAATTCTTTTGTGATCTTGCGCAGCAGGCAGTAAAACAAAATCGAAACCATCAGTAATTGCAAATATAGAAGCCTCTTGGCCTGACATAAATTCTTCAATAACTACTTTATCACCAGCAACACCAAATGAAGAATTTATAAAACACTCTTTTAAAGCTTCCTTAGCATCATCAAAACTTTCTGCTATTACAACCCCTTTCCCGGCAGCAATACCATCAGCTTTAATTACTATCGGGTAATTTACTTTATGTAAATAGTTTATAGCATCGTCATAATTCTCTTTATTGAATACTTCGAAGGCTGCAGTAGGAATATTATATTCTTTCATCAAGTTTTTAGCAAATGATTTCTCCCCTTCTATTCGAGAAGCTTTCATAGTTGGACCAAATACTTTAATACCCTTTTCTAGAAGTTTATCCGTTAAACCATTTATCAAAGGTTTTTCGGGTCCAATTACAACAAGATCTATCTTTTGCTCCAAACAAAATCCAATTACACTCAGATGATCATCATAATCAATTGGAACATTCTCACCAACTTGTTTAGTACCTGGATTCCCGGGCAGAATAAACAATTTACTGCTGCTTTCACATTCTGCTATTTTAACAGCTAAAGCATGTTCTCTACCCCCAGAACCGATTAATGCTATTTTCATTTCTAAGTCTTTAAATAAAATTGAAACGCTTTTGTAAGTTCTTCCGTTAATTTTATTCTATTGTGTTTCTGTATAAAATCTCTATTTGGTATAGGTAAATTCTTCTTTATGTATAATTCATGAATATTTATTATCGCATCTTTAATTTCCTGTATATCATCTGGCTTTGTTATAAATGATGCACCGTATTCTTGCAAAGTAGATTTTGCAGTTCCATCAACAACAGATCCAAGAATTGGCTTACCGGTTCCTATATACTCATAAAGTTTGCTTGTAGAAATTGTGTCTGCATTCTTAATATTTCCTATCATCATCCATAAAACATCACTAACTTTTAATTTCTTAACAGTTTCATGATGGTCTAGATATCCATAATCTATTACAAATTCGTTAATACCAAGTTCTTTTATTAGATTATTATTTTCTTTGCGAAGATGTCCTATAAATTCTAATTCTATATTTGCTGCAATATCCGGTCTCTCAACTGATAACTGCTTAAATGCTTTTAGAAAATATTCCGGAGTTATATTCTCATAGAATATTCCAGCATAAGTTAAACGCATCTTTTGTGATTGCCCAACCTTATCTTCATTGTATTCAAAATCAGCTGGATCGAAACCGTGCGGTATAATCATTACATCATTAAATGAAAGAAAAGGATAAGTTAAAAGAAGCTTTTCTTTTATTTTGCGATTAATTGCAACAACCTTATCTGCTAATTTCAACGATTTATATTCTAATTTTTTATGCTTATAACGATGATATAAAGTTGGATAAAATGCGAAGTGATTCCCAAACCATAAATCACGATAATCTACAAATAGAGGAATACCAAATTCTTTTTTGAGTTTAGCAGCATAAACAAAACTTGAAAAAGGCGGGATCGTTACATAAATAATATCAAATTTTTCTTTTTGAAGAAGTTCACTGGCAACTTTATATGCTTTTCTAGCCCAAGATTTTTTATTATCAGGAATAAAAATTGATTTACTAATCCTTGAAAGTATCTTTCTTAGAAATTCTTTAGGCATATTAACAGTTTGATACTGCTTCCCAATAATTGTATTAAGATCAAAAGCTTCTGTGCGGATAATATTTACACCTGCTTTCTCGGCTTCTTTCAATAAATGAAAATCATGAGCAAAGTATGCTACATTACCGGTCGTAATTACTGTGGGCTGCCAATTAAACTTGCTCATATATTTTGTGAATTTAAGCGTACGCTGAACGCCGCTTAATCCAAGCGGTGGATAGTAATAAGCAATAACAAGAACTTTATACATAGTTAATATTCGAAATTTATTATATTTTTTTTGTCATTTGATAATTCGGTGCTTCTTCAGTTATTAAAACATCATGCGGGTGACTTTCGCGTAAGCCGGCATTAGAAATTTTTACAAACTTTGATTTAGATTTCAAATCATTTATTGTTTTTGCACCGCAATAACCCATTGCAGCTCGCAATCCACCGATGAATTGATAAATCGTATCTGCAAGCGAACCTTTATAAGGAACTCGGCCTTCAATTCCTTCCGGCACTAATTTATTAATGTCCGCTTCAACATCCTGGAAATAACGATCACTGCCTCCTTGTTTCATTGCACTTAAAGAACCCATTCCTCTATAAACCTTAAAACTTCTTCCTTCAAATAAAACTTTTTCTCCGGGTGTTTCTTCTACACCGGCAAGCATTCCACCCATCATAACAGTATCTGCACCGGCTGCAATTGCTTTAGCTACATCTCCTGTTTGTTTAATTCCACCATCCGATATTACTGGAATATTTTTTCCTTTTAATGCTTGTGCAACTTCGATAACTGCACTGATCTGCGGAACTCCAACACCAGCTATGACACGAGTTGTACAAATAGAACCAGCACCAATTCCCACCTTAACAGCATTAACACCACAAGAAACTAATTCAAGAGCTGCTTCCTTAGTAACTATATTTCCGGCAATCAGTTGTAATCCTTTATATTTTTTTCTGATTTCTTTAACTGTTTTTAATACACCTTCCGAATGTCCGTGTGCAGTATCAAGAACTATTACATCAACATTTGAATGAACTAACGCTTCTACTCTTTTTAATGTATCACTTGTTACACCAACTCCCGCACCTACACGAAGCCGTCCCAAATTATCTTTGCAAGCATTGGGAAATGTTTTTTTCTTCATTATGTCTTTGTAGGTGATCAATCCTTTAATTATTCCTTTTTTATCAACAACAGGAAGTTTTTCTATTCTGTACTTATGTAATATTTTTTCTGCTTCATGTAGCGTTGTTCCAAGGGGTGCTGTAATTAAATTCTCTTTTGTCATTAGTTGACTAACCAGTTTGTTTGATTCTCTTTCAAATCGTAAATCTCGATTAGTTAGAATACCAACCAACTTTCCTTTTTCATCAACAACAGGTATTCCGGAGATGTGATATTTCGACATTATCTGTTCAGCTTCTCTAATCGTTCGGTCAGGAGTAAGAGTAATTGGATTTACAATCATTCCGCTTTCTGATCTTTTAACTTTATCAACTTCATCAGCTTGCTTTTCAATGGACATGTTTTTATGAATTATTCCAATTCCGCCTTGAGCAGCCATTGCAATTGCCATTTGAGATTCTGTTACTGTATCCATAGATGCAGATAGAAAGGGAATATTTAATTTTATTTCTCTTGTTAAGTAAGAAGTAATATCTGTTTGGCGTGGAAGAACGTTAGATCGTGCCGGTACAAGAAGTATATCATCAAATGTTAAACCTTCAAAATAAACTTTGTTCTTATTCATGTTTCCCTCTTCTAATTACAAAAAAGACCACACAAGGTGGTCTCTAATTTAATCAAATGCTGCGTAACCGGTTATATCCTCACCAATTATTAATGTGTGCATCTCGTGTGTGCCTTCGTATGTTTTTACAGATTCTAAATTCTGCGAATGACGCATAACCGGATACTCATCAAGTATTCCATTCGCACCAAGAATTTCGCGTGCAATACGCGCGATCTCTAATGCTTTTTCACAATTATTTCTTTTAGCCATAGAGACTTGCGTGTGCTTAACTTCATTTTTATCTTTTAATCGTCCTAATTGTAAATTAAGAAGTTGCGCTTTTGTTATTTCAGTCAACATATAAACTAATTTTTCTTGTGTCAATTGATAAGCAGCAATAGGTTTGCTGAATTGGATTCGGGATTTTGCGTAGTTCAATGCGGAATCATAACAAGCTAACATAGATCCTACAACACCCCATGCAATTCCATATCGAGCTTGATTTAAACACATCAAAGGTGATTTCAATCCTTTACTTCCGGTTAATAAATCTTTCTCCGGTACAAAAACATCTTGAAAGATCAATTCAGAAGTAACAGAAGCTTTAAGTGAATGCTTTCCTTTCATCTCTGGTGCAGAAAAACCTTTCATTCCCTTTTCAATTAAAAATCCTTTTACTTCTCCATCTAATTTTGCCCATACAACAGCTACATCGGCAATAGTTCCATTTGTAATCCACATTTTAGCACCGTTCAACTTGAAACCGCCATCCACTTTTTCTGCTCTTGTTATCATCCCGGCAGGATTAGAACCAAAATCGGGTTCTGTTAATCCAAAACATCCGATCTTTTCTCCGGTTGCAAGTTTAGGAAGCCAATAATTTTTTTGTTCTTCATTTCCAAAAGTGTAGATAGGATACATAACTAATGATGTTTGAACAGATGCAAAACTTCGAATACTGCTATCCCCTCTTTCTAATTCTTGCATTACTAAACCATAAGCAACATTGTTCATTGCAGCACAGCCATACTTTTGTGGTAGAGTAATGCCGAATAGTCCAAGTTTGCCAAGTTCTTTTACTAAATGAAAAGGAAATTTTTCTTCGCGGTAATGTTTTTCTATGATAGGAATTATTTGTTCATCAACATATTCTCTTACAGTATTGCGCACCATTACTTCGTCTTCTGATAAAAGACTATCTACATTAAAGTAATCTACTCCTTGAAACTTGTTCATTATTATCCTGAAAGTTGGTCATAAAAATATGGAAAACTGATAAAGAGTACAAAGGTTACTTCTTAGTATGTAATTTATTAATCTAAATAATTCCACGACCGAGTTTTCAAAAAGCCCTTCCCTTTGGGAAGGGTTGGGCTTGCCCGCCGTTTTTTTTGGCGGGATGGCTTTTATTCATCATCTTCTAATATTTCATTCAATACTTTAATTATTAATTCCGATTCGAATCCGCGCGTACTAAGTAATGAATATAATTTAGCTTTTATTTTTCTCTTATCTGTTTCTTTTCTTTTAATCGAATCAATTTTCCGGTTTGCCAATTCAAGGGCTTGCTCATAACTTAACTCATGATCAACGTTTAATAAAGTTTTTTCAATAATATTTCTATTGATCCCTTTCTTAAATAGTTCAGCTTTCAGCTTATTAATGCCGACTTTCTTTTTGACTGATCTTTCTTCAACAAATGCTTCGGCAAATTGCTCATCATCCAACAATTTTTTGTCGGTAAGATCTATCAGTATTTTCTCGATAATATCCTTTGGATATTTTTTCTTTACGAGCTTATTTCTTAGTTCGGATGTTGAATGATGCCTTCTTCCTAAAAAGCGGAAAGCAGAATCTTTTGCTCTCTGATATTCACTTGCAGAAATCATTAACTCTATTTTTTTATCATCAATTAAATCATTCTTCCGCAGACCATTATCGGTAACAGTTCTGTAATCAAGAGTAATAAACTCTCCATCATCAAAACAAACCAGAACATTATTACCCTTTTGTTGTAGAGCAGTGATAATCATCTGCTATTTTTTCTTTGGTTTAGTTTCCGTTTCTTCTTTTTCTTTTACAGGTTTTTTTGTTTCATCTTTTATCATACCGAGCATAGCTTTAACATCTTTTTCAAGAGAAGCAAAAAGTTCAGGATCTTCCAACATTTTTGCTTTTAGTTGATCTCTTCCCTGATAACGATTCTCTTTATAGGTAAACCAAGAACCGCTTTTGTTAAGAAGATTTTTCTCAGATGCCAGATCAATTATCTCTCCGGCTTTGCTGATTCCTTCATTGTAGATAATATCAAACTCAACTTCCTTAAAAGGCGGTGCAACTTTGCTTTTAACTATTTTTACTTTTGTTCTATTTCCTATTACATTCTGCCCGTCTTTGATAGCAGCAATTCTTCTAATATCCAATCTTACTGAAGCATAAAACTTTAGAGCATTACCACCTGTTGTAGTTTCAGGATTGCCAAACATAATTCCAATCTTCATCCTTAATTGATTAGTAAAGATCACACATGTTTTAGAGCGGCTTATTGCGCCGGTAAGTTTACGCAATGCCTGAGACATCAAACGCGCCTGCATTGCCATTTGAGGATCGCCCATATCTCCCTCAATTTCCGAACGGGGAACAAGAGCCGCCACTGAGTCAATTACAATAACATCAAGTGCATTGCTGCGGACTAATGTATCTACTATTTCAAGAGCTTGTTCGCCAAAATCCGGTTGAGACAAAAGAAGATTTTTTGTATCCACATTCAAACGTTTAGCATAATTGAGATCCATTGCGTGTTCTGCATCTATGAATGCGGCAAGTCCGCCTGTCTTTTGAGCTTCTGCAATTATATGTAAACACAAAGTAGTTTTACCTGAAGATTCCGGACCATAAATTTCAATAATTCTTCCACGAGGTACTCCTCCAATTCCTAAAGCAAAATCTAATGTAAGTGAACCTGTTGAAATTGATTCGACTGGATTAATTACACCGTCGCCCAATTTCATTATTGTACCTTTGCCGTATGTTTTATCAATATTGGCAATTGTTTCTTCAAGAATTTTCATTCTGGCTTCTTTATCTACAGCCATTTTTCCTCCTTAGATTTTCAAATAAAAACTTTTTATCTCTCTATAAACCGATGTAGCTGGTAATAGTTTGCTTTCATAAAATGTAATTTTGTCTGCAGTAAATTTTATTAAGGGAATATTTACTTTAGTCAAAGATAATATTTTTTCTGAATCTTCATACCCTCTAAATCTTAATAAAGTTAAATGCGGCTGAATTTTTCTGTTTTCTTTACCAAATCCATACTTCGAAAATGTTGTTTCTATTTCTGAAACCATTTCATTCAGTTTACCATTTTCATTCATCCCTACCCAAAATATTTTAGGTTCATTCCCTTTTCTAAAAACACCAAACCGATTAAAACTTAAATCCAATGGATTATATTTTTTTGTAATTCCTTCAATTGCAGAGATATATGTATCAATAAATTCTTTTTTAGTATCACCAAGAAACTTTAATGTAAGATGTAGTTTCTGCCGGGATTCCCATTTTACATTTTGTAATTCACCAATTTTATCTCTGATAATATTTAATAATTGATTTAAAGCATCATCGGGAATTTCAAGAGCAATAAAAGTTCTAATCATCATAAGAAATACCGAGAAGATTTCTTCTCAACATCTCTAATGCTGCTTGTGATGTTCTATCTTTATTGAGAAGTCTATCATCCCCAAAATGAAATTCTTTTGCAGTGCATATTTTTTCATTACACAATCCAATAAATACCAAACCAATAGGTTTACCTGCTGATGCACCAGTTGGACCCATAATTCCGGTAACAGAAAGACCTACATCAGTTCCGCTGATAGCTTTAACACCTTCTGCCAATTGTCTTGCAACTTCTAAACTAACTGCGCCATTTTTTTGGATTGTATCTTCATCAACATGAAGAAGTTCAACTTTTGCTGCGTTACTGTAAGCAACAATTCCTCGTTCCAGAAATTTACTGCTACCGCTGATATTAGTTAGTCTACTCATTATTAAACCGCCGGTACATGATTCAGCCACAGATAATTTCAATCCTCTATCAATAAAAAGTTTGGAAACAACACTTTCCATTGTATCGTTTTCTGTTCCGTAAATATATCTTCCAACTAATGAACGAATTTTCTGTTCTATTTCATCTAACTTATTCACAGAGGTTTCTTCATTCTCGTTAACTACGGTTAATCTCATTCTTACACCAAACTGATTAGGTAGAAATGCTAACTTAGCCCCTTGTAAGAGTTCATCAATATTTCCTAACTTATCATAAAGCATAGATTCAGGAATTCCCGTCGTTAACAAATTTTTTGTTAAAATGTAATTACCTTTTTTTACTCTCTCGGCAAGTCTGGGTATTACAATATTATCCATCATATTTTTCATTTCATAGGGAACGCCCGGCATACAAATAAATATTTTGTTCTTTTTCTCGATCCAATATCCCGGTGCTGTTCCGTAAGGATTACGAATCGGTATTGATATCTTAGGAATACGCGCTTGATCTTCATTTGTAGGTGTAAGTATTCGTCCTCTTGTCTCAAAGAATTTTTTTATATCTGAGAGAACTTCTTTATCAACAATTAGTTCAGTCTTAAAAAATTCTACGACACATTTCCTTGTTACATCGTCATGAGTTGGACCTAATCCGCCTGTAACAATTACTATATCATTTATATCGAACACTCTCTTAAATTCATTTATAATAATTTCCTCGTCATCACCTACAACACTTGAACCGTTTACTTGAACATGTGCTTTAGTTAATTTTTCACCAATGTATGCAGCATTTGAATTTGTTACTTGACCAATAAGTATTTCATCACCTATTGTAAGAATGTGAGCTTTCATTTTTTACTGTCTATTTTGTGATTAAATTAAAAATATAAATTATCAGTTGAATAGAAATGAATGAATAAATTCCTGCCATAATATCATCGAGCATAATTCCCCAGCCTCTTTTAACTTTTTCTAAATTACGAACCGGATAAGGTTTAATAATATCCAGCACACGCCAGATTAAGAAAGCCAATATTATCCACCAGACTTTTTTAGGAAGAAATAGCAAGGTAATCCACATGCCAACTATTTCATCAATTGTGCACTCTTTGGGATCTTTTCCATAAATGGACTCAAATTTAGTTGCGATCGGTACACCGATCAAAATAAAAAGAGAGATTACTAAAATCATAAGTGAAGGATTTTCAAATCCGGGAATTAAATAAATGATCAAACCGGCAAAACTTCCCCAGGTACCGGAAGCTGTCTTTATATACCCGGTATAGAATCCCGAACCGAGAAGATTTTCAATAAAATTAATTTTCACCTTTTATCAACTTCCTAATTAATAAACGATTATTGAATATATAGGTTATGCCGGTTATTACTGTAAATAAAGTAATAAATAACATTGCTATATAAATACCGATAGGATCAAAAAGGATATAAAATAAGTTTTTAAATTCAACATGCAGTTTTTCAAACGTATTTAGAGTATATATTAGAAGTAGGTAATAAAGGAAAAACATTTGTAAAAATGTTTTCAGTTGTGCAGTGCGTGTTGTTCTAAAAGATAATTTGCGATAATCAGCATAAATCCGAATTAACGTAACAAGGAAATCGCGAATTATTATTAGCAAAACCATCCACAACTGAAGCACTCCAACTATTACAAAAGCAATGAATGCAGTAGAAGTTAATATTTTATCAGCGAGTGGATCCATAAACTTTCCCCACTCAGTAATATAATTGAATTTTCGGGCAAGCCAGCCATCATACCAATCTGTAATGGCAGCAATAATAAAAACCAAATATGAAATTTGTATCAGTACCGGTTCACCTGTTAAAAAGAGAACGAGAAATATTGGCGTAAGTATAATTCTTAAAATAGTTAATTGATTAGGTAGAACCATTTTTTAGCGATCAGTTTTGTTTGCTTAAATCAGAAATCTTTTTCAAATAATTGAAATCATAAATTCCGGTATTGTGTTTATCAGCCCACACAATTCCAATAGCATAGCTCCCAATCATCTGGATATCTTTAATGAATAGTTGTTCATTAGAATAAATTGGAATGTATTTGTAGCCGTTATTATCTTTTTCAGAAACACAAACTGCACACGGACAATTCTTTCTTAGATTGGCGAGTTTTATACTGGTTTCTGTATCATCATTCCATTTTATGAATAAATAATTTTTCTCTTTAATCTTTATCTGTACAGGAATCATTATTATAAAGTTTCCCCTGTTAACTTGAACAAAGCTTCTTGATATTTTTTACTTGTGTTCATAATTACTTCTTCAGGAAGAGGCGGTGCCGGCGGTCTCTTATTAAATTTGATTGATAGAAGGTAATCCCTAACATATTGTTTATCAAAACTGTTTTGAGATCTCCCTTTTTCATATTCATTTAATGGCCAGAATCTTGAAGAATCCGGTGTTAGTAATTCATCAATTAAAATAATTTTACCATCATAATAACCAAATTCCATTTTTGTATCTGCAATTATAATTCCTTTTTTGAGCGCAAACTCTGCAGCTTTGGTATAGATTTCTATTGTAACATTTTTAATAAATTGATAAGCTTCTTTACCAATAATTTTCTCGGCTTCTTGTTCTGTTATATTTTCATCATGTAAGCCAATCTCGGCTTTTGTAGAAGGAGTAAAAATAGGTGAAGGTAGTTTTTCCGACTCAACTAATCCTTCCGGTAACTTAATTCCGCAAATCATACCGGTCTTTTGATAATCCACCAAACCGGATCCGGTAATATATCCGCGAACAATGCACTCGATTGGAATTAATTCTGCTTTTTTAACCAGCATTGAACGATCTCTTAAAATCACTTTGTAAGGTAAACATTCAGACGGGTACTCATCCACATTCATTGATATTAAATGATTAGGAATAATTTCTTTTGTGAAATCGAACCAGAACTTAGAAATACGATTTAATATTTTCCCTTTATCCGGAATTCCTTCGTTCATTATCACATCAAATGCTGAAAGGCGGTCGGTGGCTACAATCAGATAATAATTTCCTGCTTCATACACATCACGTACTTTCCCTTGCTTAAATAATCTAAGATCATTAAAATTTGTGGTAGTGATAGAATTAGTAGGCATTTTTTCCTCAAGAATTTTGGAGTTGAAATATAAAGAGAGAGAGTAAGGGATTCAACAATTAGATTTAGAAAATGGTAAGTAATAAATCAATAAACGGGAAATTGAATTTCCCGTCTATTGTCGGCTGGAATTAATTGTACTAATAAGATTGTTTCTAATTATTAATTGTAGTTGATGATATTGCATCCGGTCCCAAGATCATTGTAACTTTAACCGCACTTGTTCCGTTATTTCCAGTCTCGTTGCCGGTACCGGTTAAGGTAACACTTTGTGCTGCTATTGTAGCGGCATAAACACCATTGCCGGTTGTATCAAGTGAAGTTGGAAGACTCCATCCGGTAAATGTACGGTTTCCGCCTCCTAAAGCGGTCGGCTTTCTATAATACTGTTGGGCCATTGATGTAAGATTTGTTAAATCAGCTATAACTGCATCCCGGTTGGCTGCACTACCGCTTGCAGTAAATACACTTATACCAACAACTACTGCTATACCAACGATTATTACACCTAATACTATTAGTAGTAACTGCTGCTGTCCCATAAAATTCTCCTCATATTTTGATATCTACAGCATACAAATCTTGAACCAGAAGCAATTACTTAGAATGATTTTCCTTTTCCCCTTAGAATTGCGTTTAAGAAGTAAAAACAAGTCTAATTTTTACTATTTGATAAAATCTGAAAATTAAGCCGTGATAAATCTTTTAAGAATGTTAAAATGACAGGTAAATCTGTAAGGTATAAGGTATTATGCTTTGCAAGATAAATTTCTGAAGCAGAATTAATATTTAGTAATAAAGCCGATATTCTAGCTCAGTCCAATTCTAAATTTTTTCAATTCTTTGTCTAATCTCTTCGCATCTCTTGTCAAAGTATTGAGAATATTCCAGTATTTCTTACTATGGTTTTTGATTTTTGTATGAGCCAATTCATGAAGAAGAACATAGTCAATTAGGTTTTTGGATTCGAGTTCAAGTTTATTTATAAAAAGATATTGACTTTTATGTGAAATGGATTATTTTTGCATATAGAATCACGACAGAAAACACCCTTTAAGGTTCCGTCCTTAAGGGGTTTTTTCATTTATGCCATAAGCAAAAAGTTATGGTTTAATATATTCTAATTTATTTTGTAAATCATTCATAGCGGTAAGATTTGTACGAGCCGCTTTTTTAAGTAAGCCGGAATATTTATCGCGATCAGGCACTAGAACAGTTTTCAGTTTCCCCTTCTCATTAAGGTATTTGATGAGACAATGAAAATCACCGTCACCGGAAACAATAACAGCTTTTTCATATTGTCCAAAATCAATCATTGCTTGTAAGGCAAGTTCAGCATCGCAATTACCTTTTATTTTACCATCGCTATTACGGAAAGTAGGTTTGAAAATTAAGATATAGCCATAACTTTGAAGCGAAGCGTATAGATCGCTATTCCCATCAACATAGCCAATGAAATAATAAGCTTTTTTTACGTTATAATGTTCTTCCAGATATATCCGAATTTTTTTTAAGATCAAGAAGCCAACCAAGATTTTTAATACCGAGATTGAGATTTTGACCGTCAATAAAAGCATAGTTATTTTCTTTTTTAAGCATCTAATTTCCTATTAAATACTCGGATAATATTACTTCTCTTGGACCAAAAATATCTTTCACTCTCATCAATTTCAAACATAAATCTATGTTCATCATCCATCAAGTTTTTGTCCTCAATAAGTGCGCCTGATTCGGATAAACTATATGTAATCTCCGTATAGAATATTGTTTTTCCAAAACTATCTCCCTTGTGCGACAAACCTAATAAGCAATGATCATAGAGGGTAAAACTCGAGATTAGTGTATAATCATTAACTACCATAATGGGATTCTAATTATCCTCAAATGAATTAATTATTCCTCTCATCTGCTCAAGAGCATCTTCTAAATTATCTGCAATTTCTTGGGCTAATATTTCTGGTGTTGGTAAATTAGCTGAATCTTCTATGCTATCATCTTTCAACCAGAAAATATCTAAGCTGGTCTTATCACGTTTGATAATTTCATCATAAGTAAATTTTTTAAATCGTTCAGTTTCTTTTCTTTCAAACCGATTTTTTGGATTGTAGCTATTGACAAAATCTTGCAAATCACTGAACTTCAATGTGCTTTCTTTTAACGTAAAATGCATATTAGTTCTAAGATCATAAATCCATACATTCTTAGTCCATGGCTTTTCACTAGCTGGTTTCTTATCAAAGAAGATTACATTTGCCTTTACACCTTGAGCATAAAATATTCCTGTAGGTAAACGTAATAGTGTGTGAATATCCATATCGTGAAGAAGTTTTTTGCGGACAGTCTCACCAGCACCGCCTTCAAATAAAACATTATCGGGAACTACAACAGCAGCTTTACCATTTATTTTGAGCAAGCTTTTGATATGCTGTACGAAGTTGAGTTGTTTATTAGAAGTAGTAGCCCAGAAATCATTCCTTTCATAAGTGATTGATTCTTTATCAGTCTTGCCCTCTTCATTGATAATTGTAATGCTGCTCTTCTTGCCGAAAGGTGGATTAGTTAATACATAATCAAAATTTTCACTTGGTGGAGATGCTAAACTATCTGCCACTACAATTGGACTTTCCTCACCACCAATGCCGTGCAGGAATAAATTCATTACACATAATCTTGCTGCGCTATCTACAATTTCCCATCCTTTGAAAGTATTTAGTTTAAGAAATGCTAACTGATCCTTATCCAATTTGAAATTATTCTTCAGGTAATCATGTGCTGTTAAAAAGAAACCACCAGTACCGCATGCTGGATCGCATATTGTGCTATTTGGTTGTAAATTCATTACAGCAACCATTCCTTTAATCAATGCTCTTGGAGTAAAATACTGACCAGCACCACTCTTTATATCTTCAGCATTTTTTTCAAGTAGTCCTTCGTATATCTCACCTTTTAGATCAACATCTAATCCCGACCAAGTTTCTTCATCAATCAATTTTATAAGCCGTTTGAGTTTAGCTGGATCTTGAATCTTATTCTGAGACTTACGAAAGATAACACCTAACATTCCTTTGGACTTACCCAAATTCTCAAGAGTGTGACGGTAATGAAGTTCAAGATCATCACCATCTTGGGAAGCCAAAGTATTCCAATCAAATGCTACTGGAATTATTGGTTTTCTTTTATATGGTGGCTTAGTAAGTTCATCTGCCATTTTTAGGAACAGCAAATAGGTTAGCTGTTCAACATAATCTCCATAGCTGACACCATCATCACGTAGAACGTTACAGTAGTTCCAGAGTTTCTGCACCAGTGTATTCGATTCATTAGCCATTCTTATCTCACGGTCTTTTAATTCTAATTAGTTTTGTTTTTTCTGTTGCAATATAACGACCAGTTTTAGGCGCCCCTTCGAAAACTATAAATCCATATTCTCTTAATATTTTAATATCTCTTCCCACTGTTCTCAGGGGGATTGATAATTTTTCTACCAACTCAGTTGTATTACTTCCATTACTTGTAATGATTATGATAAGCTCTTCCTTTATTCTGGATTTTACAGCATCACTTACAGCATCACTTACAGCATCATTTACAGCATCATTTATAGCGTCAACTACTCTGCCACTTACTCTGCCACTTACTCTGCCACTTACTCTGCCACTTACAGCAACATCTATTTCACCAGCAACAGCAATTACATCGGCGATAGTGTTAAACTCTTCCACAAGCACTGCAACTTTATCTCTGACAACAACAGGGATAATTGTTCTGAAAATATCATCATCAATAAACTCTGCAACTTTATTAGGCGAATATGAGAGAAGATATTTATTTACATTAAGAATTCCAGAACCTATTTCTTCAGCCCTTCCGAGTTGGAGAAAGAATTTCGAAATCAATGGATTCTTGGGATAGGGAGAAAAATTAATTGGATTTATTTTCCCATGGTGATGTGGTTTATTCGCATTCAGTAATTCTACTCTATCTCTATAAATTGTTAAACTGGCTTGATGTGCATTAGTATATTCTCTATGTATTATCATATTTGCGATAACTTCACGAAAGATTTTTTCACGAAGGCTAACTCTCTTGTCCCCTTCCATAAAAAATTTATCTGGAAGATGTTTTGCAATAAACTCCATCAGTAAATCATAAGCATCTATAATATTAGTTGTAACTTGTAAACGATCATCATAACGGTCAACATTTTCTATTCTTACAAGTGCTTCAATTTTATAATGAGGAAGTATGCTTTGGATTAGGTAATCTTTACCAAAAAGCAGGACAGCTGCTAATGTGAATCCTTCTTGCCCAGTTAGAAAGTCATGTCGCTTTAAACCAGAAATGCTCAGAAGTTCTTCTCTGTTCAAAACTAGCCATGGATGCGCTGGCGAACGGTTTCCAATCAATTCTTTTACTTTAGAGAATAGATCGATGTTCAAATCTGAATATTTTACTTCTGGATATATTTGCCCTTCGCTATAATGAGTACTCTTTCTATTGTACAGAGCAGTTACTAACTGCTGATCAGTTATTCTAAAATCTCCATCATCACTCCTATCGAAAATTATGTTGTCACATTTATGAACTTGTGAACTTTCTGGCACTTGTATGTAAATAATCAATCCTTCTTTTAATTTAATTTTGCTTGGGAAAAGGATGAATGGGGGATTAAGCTTATTCCTATTATTAGATGTTGTCACAACGCTATTGATCATGCTATCAGCATTTAATTCGTTGACCCCAACTATCTTACCTTTCTTATTAACACCAAGAATTATGATCCCTCCACTTCTATTTAGAAAAGAACATACGGTTTCATAAAGATTTGCAGGAACTTCATTGACAGCTTCTTTGAATTCTATGTTGCGACACTCACCTTTCTTTATCAACTTTCTTATAATCTTTTCAGTCATGTACGTTTTCCTCTTGAATGCGAAACCTTTACTTGTTGCTTCTCTCTCTCCGCCTTTATTCTATCAAGCAATTTCGCTGCTGGTTCATCGTTCGGGTCTTGCGGTACAAGTTTACCAGTGAATGCATCTTTAAGTATGCTCTGGCGTAAACGCTCTGCTTGCTTTAATGATTGATCTATTATTTTTTCAGTTGCATCTGCTACTGAAAAGTGTCGCTCGATTTCTGAAACGATTGCCTGTTGTTCTTCGATGGTTGGAGGTAAAGGAATTTCAAATTCTCTCATCGATTTCAGAGAAACATTTTTGATTGTACTTCCTGTAGCGGTATCGTTTGCATAATTCATGAAGCGTTGAGTTGTTATGCAGTATCGAATAAAGTGTTTATCGACACTTTCGATTAGGTTAAAATAGCATGCGCTTTTCCCAAGAATAACTTTTTCGCCATTGTAAAAAGCAGTATTGCCAAGTGTTCCATTTATTGAGACAAATATAGTCCGATCATTTAATGTCTTTTTGTATCTCTCAAATTCTTCCTTAGTTACTCGTTTCGTATTGGTTTTTATTTCAATTATCCCATCTGATAGATTATTGCCGTTAATGAAATAGAATTCTCCATCGTCTGAATAATGAGGAGTCCCATGTAATCCATCTCCCAAAATAGAAGTAATTCCCTTTATAGATTTCCTATTCCATCCTTCAGGTAATTCTCCTTCTTTCACATTATCATTTGTCAATTTTCCTTCAAACGCAGATTTAAGTACAGACTGCCTATACCGTTTTATCTGGGCTTTAGCTTTCTTTAGCTCGGCTACTGAAACATCAAGCTTGGTAAAAAGTTCCTCTAACTTGGAAACAATACGGTGCTGTTCTTTGAAAGGAGAAAGTGGAACTGGAATTGTTCTTAAAGCTCCTAGAGGAATAAACTTTTGCGTTGTACCTTTTATGAAATGAAATGATTCTAGAATAGCAAAAAGAATTTTGTTTTCTAGCCAATATTTTAGATAGAGTGGGTGTAGGAATGAATCATTTTTTTTGAATAGACCAACATTCTTAATACTAAATGTAATCTCAGAATTCACGACAACTGGATATCCTATTGTACCAATCATAGCAAAAAGTATATCCCCATTTTCAACTTTAGATCGCTTGCTTATACTATGGTGATCTTCTAAACTAATCTTCTTGATGTTACTAAAGTCTAATCCTTTTTCAGATAAATTTTTAGAAGTAATTAATGGAATGCCGTCCAAGTGGTATTTTGGTGTATCGTGTGTACCATCTCTGACTGATTTGCATATGCTTTCAGCAGTTGACCAAATCCAACCATTTGGTAATGCTGGAAGATTCTCAAAATTTTCATCCATCAAACAAGCTCTTCATTAAGTTCAGTAAGTATCGGCACTAAGTTATCACCAAATAGATTGTAAGCTTTAACTCTTCCACCTCTATCAAAGAAAGGTGGGTTATCAAGATCTTCCATCTCAACAGAAAGAGAGGCGGCAATATACTCTTTAATCATGTTCAGCCATTGCTCTTGTTCGCTTGTAAATCCTTTGCCTAAATCATTCTGTCTAGTCAGCCAGCTATTAAATTTCCTTTCAACTATTTCCGGGAAAGGTTCAAGCGTGTCTGCTTGTCCAACTGTAAAACGGATTAGTGAAATAATATTTGTCAGCAGCTTAACAGTACCAGCACCTTTCACTTTTGCTTTCTCCAACATTTCAAACGCATGCCATAAAAGTTCCGGCGTTAAATTGTAAGGTGGTTTACGGATTGCATCCGCTAATGATTTGATATCTTCAAAAGTGATATGCCTTTGGCTGAATGGTTTGCTGTAAATTATCTGAAGCGCTGTAATCTCATCTTTATTCTTCTCAATAAATTCTTTGAACGATCTGACTAATGCTAGTGCCCTTTCCTTCGATTCACCGCTGCCACCTGCAAACAAAACTTGATCTATACTTAGGTTATCAATTACCTGCTCGATCTTTCTTTTGATATCTATTATCGCATCTCTTAGTTTTGGATTATTAAATGGAATAACCGCTTGCTTGGCAAGTTCATCTGCCGCTTTATTTATCTGCTCTTCGCTTGGCTCTTCCACTTTGAATAATTCTTTCGCCTTCTCTTCCTTCTTGTCTGGATCAACTGAATTAAAAAGATCGCTGATAATATGTTGGATGGATTTACCGTTAGTCAGTTGAGAAATCTCTCTTCTATCTACTTCATCCATTCCCCTCTCGATACGTGTAAGTCTGCCAGCAACCGTTAGAAGTGTGTCTTCATCTCTATTACCGGAAGCTATTGAGATTAACAGCTTATCTAATGGCACTGTAGGTTTGCGTTCTGTCGGACGCGGATCAATCTTCACACTCTCGAATATTCCGACAGCATCAATAGCAACAAAATGAGTTTTGACAAACGCATCCGGTGTAACACTCATCAAATCAGTGCTGGAGATAGTTCGTGTTCCTCTTCCTAACATCTGCTCAAAGTAGGTTCTGGATCTTACATCACGCATGAAGAGTAAACATTCCAATGGACGGATATCTGTACCGGTAGCAATCATATCAACCGATACCGCTATTCTTGGAAAATAAGAATTACGAAAGCTTGCAAGTAAGTCTTCGGGCTTCTCGTTGGTTGTTCTGTAAGTAATCTTCTTAACAAATTCGTTCCCCTTACCGAATACTTCTTTTATCATTTCGACAATATCTTCAGCGTGGGAATCATCTTTGGCAAATACAAGTGTCTTCGGAACTTCAGTACGGTTAGGAAAGATCTCTGTAAATAGTTTCTCTGTAAATAGTTTCTCTTTAAAGGTCTTTATAATTGTTCTGATCTGACTTGGAGATACGACATCTCTATCAAGCTGATTAGATTTATATTCAAAATCTTGATCAAGCTGTTCCCATTTTACTTTCCTAGTCTGTCGGTTGCGCTTATCGATGTAGAAACCAGAGTCTATCTTACTCCCTTCCTGAGTGATCTTAGTTTTGATTTGATATACATCGTAGCCAACATTAACACCATCCGCTACTGCTCTTTCATGGTTGTATTCCATCACTAAATTCTGATTGAAGAAACCGATAGTCTGTTTGGATGGAGTAGCTGTTAGACCAATAATGAACGCATCAAAATACTCCAGCACTTGCCGCCATTGATTGTAAATAGAACGATGGCACTCATCTGTTACAATGATGTCAAATGTATCAATCGGAATTTTAGGATTGAATGTAACTTGTTTCTCAGATTCGGCATCAGCATAACCATCAAAGTTTGAATGCTCTTCTAATGAAGGATCCAACTCTTCACCTTTCAACATTGAGAACAAACGCTGAATTGTTGAAATACATACTTTGGCTACTGGATCAAATGTATTGGATTGAAGATGCTGAACATTGTAAAGTTCTATAAATTTTCTTCCATCATCTGGAGTGACGTACTGATTGAACTCGTTCTTGGTTTGTCTGCCTAAATTGTTTCTATCAACCAGAAAGAGAATTCTCTTCGCCTTAGCAAACTTGATGAACCGGTAAGAAAAACTAACAGCAGTGAAAGTCTTACCGCTGCCAGTAGCCATTTGAATTAATGCACGTTCCCTATTTAATGCTAGTGACTCTTCGAGGTTCGTGATAGCTTCGATCTGGCATTGTCGCAATCCGTTTGTATTAAACTTTGGTAATTGTTTTAATCTGTTCCGCAGAGATGAATCATCAGCAAGATACTCTTGCAAAGTTTCTGGAGTGTGAAATGTGAATACTCTTCGTGAACGTGTCTCGATATCCTTAGCATCTCTGAAGTAAGTTTCAACACCAGTACTTTCGTATGCAAAACGAAGTGGTTCAGTTTTGTGAGGTAAATAACGGAGTTTGCTGGTTCTGTATCTTTCGGATTGATCTGATACACCGCTAAGAGTTGTGCCTTCTGGTTTAGCTTCAATTACACCAACTGGAACTCGATCTATGAAAAGAAGATAATCTGCAAATCCATCTTGAAGCGGATACTCACGAACAGCAACACCCAAAGAATCTCCAAGATTGATTGCCTTCATATCTTGAATAGACCAACCAGTGCTGATTAGTAATTCATCAATGTGTACTCTTGCCTGCTGTTCTGGAGTCATTTGATAGTTGAATGCTAAAATTTAATTTAGCTTAAGATAGATAAATCCAATTTTGGTATCAATCAAAATTAACAATAACCCACAGTCTTTTTACATTGATAAAGCGCATCAATTATTTAGCAAATCAATAGATTCATTAGGTATTCAGTTCTGTTTAAAACAAAAGTTGCGAACCCGTTAAAAGTTCGCAACTAAAGTGTGGGCAGAGACCCCGATATCGCTTCCGCTTATCGGGATAAACTCCATCGAACCGCTCCCGCAAATCGGGATAAACTTTACAAGGATTTTCCTTAAAATAAAAAAGGGAAACTTTCGTTTCCCTTTTGTGGGCAGAGACCCCGATATCGCTTCCGCTTATCGGGATAAACTCCATCGAACCGCTCCCGCAAATCGGGATAAACTTTACAAGGATTTTCCTTAAAATAAAAAAGGGAAACTTTCGTTTCCCTTTTGTGGGCAGAGACGGAATCGAACCGCCGACACAAGGATTTTCAGTCCTTTGCTCTACCGACTGAGCTATCTGCCCGCCTTAAATTGAGGCGTAAAAATAAATATTTTTGAGTAAAACTCAAACGTTAATTTAAATTAAAATAATAATTATTGCATACTGAGAAAATTTGTTAAGTTTCCACCGACAATTTTATAACATCTATGGAAACATTCTCATTTATTGTTACCAACCTTGGGTTGGTTGCTGCGTTTGTATATATCACCCGTAAAAAAGAATTCCTCTCATTTCTCTATAACGGCAAGTGGATGCTAACCTGGCTTGCTGTTGGTATAATCACTTTGATGGATGAAGTAACATCAATCTATTATGCCCCATTTGAAGCATTTCGTTTTATCGGTATCAAAGCAATTTTTTACATTGCGCTAACTTCCATATTGATTCGATTTCTTTCAACACGAATGGTAGAGATTGGAGAAATTCTGGAAAAGAACAATGTTCGTGGCGGAGGCGTTTACTCTTTCTCTTATCTGGTACTCGGTCCAACTTTTTCGTTCGTGGCTATTTCGTCAATTCTTGTTGATTATATTCTAACAGCAACAATCTCTACGGTGAGCGCCGTTGAGAACGGAACTTATTTCCTTGGGATTGGACCTGAGATGAAATTCTTTCTCAAGTTTGGAGTTATTGGTTTAATCACCGGTCTAAACATCATCGGTATAAAAGAAAATGCGAGGTTTAATTTTTTAATTTTTGTATTCGTTGCCTTTGTCCTTGTTAACCTTCTCGTAGGAGGTGCCGCAAGTTTGGATTCGAACTCAGTTGCCATTCTCGGAGATAGTTTTCATTCATTCTCTGCAGATTTTATTGGACAAAATCCTTTTATAGCTTACGAAAATTTAATTATCGGAATAGGAAGTTGTATCCTTGCTTATTCCGGTATTGAATCTGTATTGCAAACTGCTTCTCTTGTGAAGGACTGGAAACAGATACGTAAGGCATATCTTTTTTTAGCGCTAACGGTTGGAATTGTAACACCGCTCATCGCATTATTCGCTCTTTCTTCAGGAATAAATCTTTCCAAACATGAAACAGATTTGATTCCTACATTTGCATCAAAAGTGAACGGAGAATTTTTTGGAATTATAGTTGGTGTACTGGCGAGCATTACATTAATATTGGCTGTTAATACTGCCATGGTAGCATCGGCAGAATTAATTGAAAAAGTTGCAGAGAAATACAACTTCATCTGGCTTATTCATGTAAACAAAAAACAATCTTTGTACAGAATTCATGTCGTCAATGCTATTTTTTATTGTATAATTTTAGTAATTACCAGCGGCAGCCAGGCAGTGCTTGCAGAAATGTATGCTGTCGGTCTTGTTGCAAGTTTTGCTATAAATACAGGAAGTCTGTTAAAGTACCGCTATTCAAAAGGTACAAAGGAAATTACTTATCATACTTCAAAATTTGGTACTCTTATTCTCTTTTTTGTTTTAGTAAGTACTTTGATCTATATAATGATTGCCAGGCCATATGGAACTACGCTGTGGTTTATTATTACAATGATAGTATTAATCTTAGGAATTAGAATATCACGTTATCGTGCACCAGATATACCAGTTAGAAGAAAAACCAGAAATGTAATGGATCTTGTTTTTAGAATTGCCGAGATAGAGAGCAAGGAAATAAATATCTTCTTCCGAAGACCGTTGGAAGAAGAGCATCGTTCAGCTCCCAGCAATTCTATCTTTTTAAGTTTCTATGCACCAAGATTAGATACGCCCACACCGTTTCAAGAAAATCATTTCTGGATTGCAATTGAGAGAAGATTAAATCTTTTTGATATGATAACGAGTGTTTTGAAAACAATTGAATATGAAATACCAATAAATGAAAAAGAAATTCATTTACATTTTGGTTGGCCTTTATCATCCTGGCTGGATCGTCTTTCTACAGGTATAATGATTCACAACATCATTAAACTTCCCAGAATCTTTCCTAATTTTCATTTCCACATGGATCATCAAGGGAAACAAGAGAAGCTCCCTTAGACGCTTTTTAATAAATTTTGCTTATGCCTAATCTTTTACATAAATAAAGCCATAATAGCTTTCTGAACATGCAATCTGTTCTCAGCTTCATCAAAAATTACTGAATTAGACGAGTCACAAATTTCATCAGTTACTTCTTCACCGCGATGTGCAGGTAAACAATGCATGAATAGATAATCCTCTTTTGCATGTTTAACTATTTCCGCATTTACTTGAAAACCCGCAAATTTTTTCTTTCGATCTTCAGCTTCTTTTTCTTGTCCCATGCTTGCCCAAACATCTGTATAAATAATATCAGCATTTTTTACGGCATCAATCGGTTTGTCAAAGATCTCGATCTTGCTTCCCATATACTTTGCATTCGCTTTCGATTCATTAACAACAAAATCCAAAGGATTGTAACCCGATGGAGAAGCGATTGAAATATCCATCCCAACTTTTGAACAGCCGTGAAGTAAACTATGCGCCATGTTATTACCGTCACCGATGTAAGCTAATTTTAAACCGCGCAAAGTTCTTTTCTTTTCAAGAATAGTAAACAAATCAGTAAGAACCTGGCAAGGATGATGTAGATCAGTTAATCCGTTAATTACCGGTATTGAACCATACTTTGCTAAATCAACAACATCTTTATGATCGAAAGTTCTAATCATTATTCCGTCAAGATAACGTGAAAGTACTTTAGCAGTATCGGAAATACTCTCACTTTTTTTCAACTGTAAATCATTTTGATTGAAGAACATTCCGTAACCACCGAGCTCGTAAATCCCGACTTCAAAAGAAACACGGGTTCTTGTTGATGGTTTCGAAAAGATCATTCCCAATTTCTTTCCTTCTAATATGCGATGCTGTTCACCAATTAATCTTTTCTGTTTTAATACAGCGCTCAAATCAAATATTTGATAAATCTCTTCTAAAGTGAAATGATTAATTTCTAATAAACTTTTCCCTTTCATATTTACTGCCATGATTCACCTTCTATTTTAATTTATTATTAAGTCCCCTTACGCAAAAATTTTATCTCTTTGTAACTCTGTGTAATAAAGACCAACAAATAACAGAGAGAAACACTGAGCAGGCACAGAGAACAACGGAGAAAATAGCTTTTCTTCAATTCTTGCGTAAAGTGTATTAACACAAAAATAAGTATTAGTACATTTTCTCATAATCAATTTTTCTTTTTTCTTTTGGAATCCAGTAAGAGTTTTTGCCGTCCTTAAATTTCAGATCGAGAAATTTCTTACCGAATAGTTTTGCAATAAAACCCACCGGAGTAAAGATAAACAGAAATAAAATTATTAAAATAAATCTAGAGATTACCCAACCCAGAGCAAATGCAAAACCCATCCAAACTTTATAAATATTAATCAATCTTTGAGGTGATGTCAATCCGACAAAAAATAGTAAGATTCCAAAACCAATAAAGTAACTGCGTGAACTTTGCCAATGGTTACGCCATAATAATATTATTCCGAAAAGAAGTAAAATTCCACCGATAGTCAAACCAAATTTCTTTAGCGACTTCTTCGAAATGTCAAGTTCATTTAGTTCATGCGTTACATCTTTAATCCAACTCATACTTCGCTTTCCAGTCTATTTCATCATTATATTTTGGCTGTTCATCTTTGTAAAAGAGAAAATTACCTATAGCAAGATTATCCATTTCCGTCCTCATAAAACATTTGTATGCATCAAGTGGAGATTCTACTATCGGCTCGCCTCTAACATTGAATGAGGTATTAACAATTACAGGACAACCGGTTTTTTCATAAAACCTTTCGATCAATCTATGATAACGCGGATTATCGTCCTTATGAACAGTTTGAATTCTTGCTGAGTAATCAACGTGTGTTACAGCCGGGATTTCCGAACGTACAATATTTAATTTATTTATTCCCCATAATTTTTTTTCTTCTTCTGCCATTACACGCTGCTTTTCTTTTTTTACATCAGCAACTAAAAGCATATACGGACTTACACGATCGAGTTCGAACCATTCTGATACTTTTTCTGCAAGAACTGTTGGTGCAAAGGGACGGAAGCTTTCTCTATATTTTATTTTAAGATTCATTTTTTTCTGCATTTCCGATGAACGCGCATCACCAATAATTGATCTTGCACCAAGAGCGCGCGGTCCATATTCCATTCTGCCTTGAAACCACCCCACAACTTTTTCTTGAATTATCAAATCGCTTACTTTATCTATAAGCTCATCCAGGTTGAGTCTTTGTGCCGGCAGTTTATGTTTCTTAATAAACTTTTCGATCTCATCATCACTGTACTCAGTTCCAAAATAAGATCCTTTTTGTAAATCTCTATTTCCACTTTTTAAAATGGGTTTGTCGAAATAGTGATGATGGGTAATCATTGCAGCTCCTAAAGCTCCGCCTGCATCGCCTGCTGCCGGCTGTATCCAGATGTCTTCAAAAATATTTTCTCTTAACAATTTTCCATTTCCAACACAATTAAGAGCAACACCACCTGCCAAGCATAAATATTTTTCATTTGTTACTTTTTTAATATTTCGAGCCATGCGTATCATTATTTCTTCTGTAACATCTTGAACCGAACGCGCTAAATCCATTTCACGCTGGGTTAAACTTGTTTCCGGTTTTCTTGGCGGACCATTGAATAATTTTGCAAACTTTTCTTTAGTCATCGTTAATCCGGTATTGTAATTGAAATATTCCATATTCATCTTAAACGAACCGTCTTCTCTGAGATCAATTAAATGATCATAAATTCTTTGCACATATCTTGGTTCGCCGTATGGAGCTAATCCCATTACTTTGTATTCACCGGAATTAACTTTGAATCCGGTGAAATAAGTAAACGCAGAATACAAAAGTCCGAGTGAATGCGGATAATGCAGTTCAGAAATTATTTCAACTCTATTTTCATTTCCAACACCGAAAGAAGAAGTTGCCCACTCACCTACACCATCAATGGTTAGAAATGCTGCTCGCTTAAACGGAGAAGGAAAAAATGCTGAAGCAGCATGCGATTCATGATGTTCGGGAAATAAAATCTTCCCTTTAAATTTTAATTCTTTGGATATTAAATCTTCCATCCAAAGTTTGTCTTTTAACCATAAAGGCATTGCCATTAGAAAAGATTTTAAGCCGTGTCCCGGGAAACTCATGTAAGTTTCTAGTATGCGGTTGAACTTTATTATCGGTTTATCGTAGAATGCAACTGCATCAAGCTGCTCTACTGATATAGCGGCATATTGTAAACAAAAACGAATTGCGTTTTTAGGAAAATTGTGATCATGTTTTATGCGTGTGAATCTTTCTTCTTGAGCTGCGGCAATAATTTCACCATCACGTATTAAACATGCGGCTGAATCATGATAATAAGCTGATATGCCGAGAATGTATGTACTCATTTAAAGTTACTTAAAGTTAGAGAACTATTAAGATCATGCTCTTGCTCATGATCTTGATCTATCACAAAGTTATTCTTGTTCCGCAATTTTCTTTTTCAATTTCACTTTCAGAAGTTATGATTGCTTCATTTCCCGTTGCTTCTACAAATTCTATAGCAGCAAGAATTTTGGGTCCCATGCTTCCAGCAGGGAACTCACCTGCTTCGTAATATTTTCTTGCTTCAGACACACTTAGATTATCAAGTTCTTTCTGATTCGGTTTATTGAAATTGACGCAGACTTTTGGAACGTCTGTGATAATATAAAATCTGTCAGCTTTAATATTTCTTGCCAGAACTGATGAAGCTAAATCTTTATCAACAACAGCTTCTATGGCTTCAAGATATTTTGTATCAGCATGCCAGTAAACCGGAATTCCTCCGCCTCCAACTGCAATAACTATATGACCATGATTAACCAAATCCTTAATAACTTTTTTATTCATGATATCAATCGGTATTGGGGAAGCAACCACTTTTCTCCAACCTCTTTTTCGAGCATCTTCTTTAAATATCCAATTATTAGCTTTGGCTAAAAGTTCAGCTTCTTCTTTTAAGTAATACGGGCCTATTGGTTTCGTTGGATTTGTAAAAGCGGGGTCATTAATATCAACAAGAGTTTCTGTAATAACAGCTACAACATTTCTGCGCAGATTTGTTTTACTAATTGCATTACGCATCTGCCTTTCAATCATATAGCCGATCCCGCCTTGAGAATCGGCTACACAAATATCTAACGGCATCTTTGGAATTTTGTATTGAGAATACCCTGCTTCATTTCGAAGAAGTATATTTCCAACTTGCGGACCATTACCGTGCGTAATAATTATATTGAAACCATTTCTAAGCAAACTAATTAATTTTTCACAAGTATCGAGTGTGTTCTTCTCTTGTTGTTCAATAGTTCCAATTTCGTTTGCGCGTAAGAGTGCGTTGCCACCAAACGCAACAACCGCAATCTTTTTCATAAGAGACCTTTTGATTTAAGAACCGACTCGCATGTATTAGCACCGATTTCCTGCAACTCATACATTACTCGAGTAAACGGTTTATTTATCTTCAAAATTCTTCCAAGATCAATCGGTGTTCCAATCACAACAGAATCACAATCTGTTTTATTAATTGTTTCTTCAAGATCTTTTATTTGATCATCGCCATAACCCATAGCAGGCAAAAGCACACCAATGTTCGGATATTTTTTAAATGTATCTGAAATTGAATTAACGGTGTACGGTCTTGGATCAACAATTTCTTTTGCACCAAGTTTTCTTGCAATCACAGTTCCAGCACCGTATTTCATTTCTCCATGTGTAAGAGTCGGACCGTCTTCAACAACAAGCACACGTTTATCCGTAATTAGTTCAGGTTTATCTACTGTAATTGGAGAAGCTGCTTCAATAACAATAGCTTTTGGATTTATAGCATGTATATTATTTCTAACAGTAACAATTCCATTTTCATCTGCAGAATCAACTTTATTAATTATTACAGCATCTGCCATTCTTAAAGAAGTATTGCCGGGATAATAACGCATTTCGTGACCCGGTCTGTGCGGATCTACAACAGTAAAAGTTAAATCAGCTTTATAGAAAGACATATCGTTATTTCCGCCATCCCATAAAATAATATCTGCTTCTTTTTCAGCTTCGCGAAGGATTGCTTCATAATCAACACCGGCGTAAATAACTCCACCGCGCGCAATGTGCGGTTCATATTCTTCTATTTCTTCAATAGTGCATTCATGTTTTTTAAGATCTTCCAATGTTGCAAATCTTTGTACTTTTTGTTTTATCAAATTACCGTAAGGCATAGGATGGCGTATTGCAACAACTTTCTTTCCTGCTTTTTGTAAAAGTGAAACTATCTTTCTTGAAGTTTGAGATTTACCACAGCCGGTTCGAACAGCTAAAACTGCAACAACAGGTTTGGTACTTTTGATCATAGTCTCTTCAGAACCCATTAATCTGAATGATACACCGGCAGCATTTACTATTGATGCTTTTGTCATTACATAGTCGTACGTTACATCAGAATAAGAAAAAATAACTTCATCAACTTTTAGATTCTTAATCAACGAAACAAGTTCTGATTCTTCGTAAATCTCTATACCGTTGGGATAAAGTTTTCCAGCTAATTCGGTAGGATAAATTCTACCGTCAATGTTGGGAATTTGAGTGGCAGTAAAAGCAACAACATTGTAATTCTCGTTATCTCTGAAAAATACATTGAAGTTATGAAAATCTCGTCCTGCAGCACCCATAATAAGGACGTTTGTTCTTGACATTTTTTACCTCATTTATTTTTATTCAACTGTTACGCTCTTTGCTAAATTACGCGGCTGATCAACATTTAATCCTTTCTTAACTGCTATATGATAAGCTAATAATTGTAAAGGTATTACTGTAAGAATCGGAGTTAACATGTTATGTGTCTTAGGAACTTTAATAACATGATCAACCATTGTTTCAATAATGTTATCGCCTTCATTTACTATTGCAAGTATTCTGCCTTTACGGGCTTTTACTTCCTGAATATTGCTTACGACTTTTTCGTAAACTGAATCCTGAGTTGCTATGAATACAACCGGCATGTTTTCATCTATCAACGCAATTGGTCCATGCTTCATTTCAGCAGCAGGATAACCTTCGGCATGTATATATGATATTTCTTTAAGTTTTAATGCACCTTCCAATGCAACCGGAAAATTATAACCTCGTCCTAAGTACAAGAAATTTTTTGAATCAACATACTTATCAGCAATATCCTTTATATAATCATTTTGTTTGAGAATAGAATCAACTTTTTCTGTTAATTGTTTCATATGCTTAATAATATCCTGTCCTTCAGGAAGACTTAAATTTCTTTTTCTTGCAAGTAAGAGAGTAATTAATGCTAGAACAACAATTTGTGAAGTGAAAGCTTTAGTTGAAGCTACACCGATTTCCGGTCCTGCATGAATATAAACACCCGCATCACTTTCTCTTGCAATTGTACTTCCAACAGCGTTACATATTCCAATACATAATGCACCCTTTTTCTTTGCTTCTTTCATAGCAGCTAATGTATCTGCAGTTTCACCGCTTTGAGAAATAAAAATTACTGTATCATCTTTATCAATTATCGGATTTCGATAACGCATCTCTGATGCATATTCAACCTCTACTGCTTTACCAGCAAACTGCTCAATCATATATTCACCTACTAATGCAGCATGCCAGGATGTACCGCAAGCAGCAAGAATAATCCTTTTCGAATTAATTATTCTTTCTTCAAATCCTTGTAATCCACCTAATTTAGGAACTCCTTCTTCATAAACTAATCTGCCTCTCATTGAGTTATAAATTGATTCGGGCTGATCCATAATTTCTTTAAGCATATAATGCGCAAATCCGCCTTTACTCAACTCATCAATCTTCATATCAACTTGATGAATCTCTTTTATGATGGTTTCATCACTGATAGTTTTTGTATTAAAACTATTTTTAAATAATTCGACTATTTCCCCATCTTCTAAGTACACAACTTTTTTTGTGTGAGCGATTAAAGCGTTTACATCTGAAGCAACAAAGTTTTCATTATCGCCAATGCCTAAAACAAGCGGTGAACCTTTTCTTGCAGCAATAATTCTATCCGGTTCTCCTTTATAGATCACTGCAATTCCATAAGTGCCTTCAACTTCATTCAAAGCATATCTTACTGCTTGGAATAGAGAATGTTTTAGTTTTAAGTAATGATCTATTAAATGTGCAAGTACTTCAGTGTCAGTTTCACTTAGGAATTCATAACCTTCTTTCATTAACCCATTTTTTAATGATAAATAGTTTTCAATAATTCCGTTATGAATTAGAAACAGAGTTTTATCTTTATTCAAATGAGGGTGAGCATTAACCGTACTTGGCTCTCCATGTGTAGCCCAGCGTGTGTGTCCAATTCCTAAATTCGATTCAAGCTTTTCATGATGAACTAATTTCTCTAACTCTGAAACTTTTCCTTTTGTCTTAACAACTTTGCATTCCTTTCCATTAATAATTCCTATACCGGCTGAATCATATCCACGGTATTCTAATCTTTTAAGTCCTTCAATAATAATCGGGACGCAATTTTTATCACCAATGTATCCTACTATTCCACACATATAGTTAACTCCTTCTAATTAATACAAATTTTGGTAAGACACTGAGGATTATTAATGATCAGGACAAGGACGCAGGAAAAGTTTGTTAAGCTTACGAAAACAAAAATTTTCTAACGAAGTTAGATAATTCATTTTCATTCTGTTTTTCTTATTTAATGAATTTTTGCACTGCCAATTTGTGAAAAATTAGCAGCATTATCAATAAGACTAATGGCGTGAACTGCAATTTCAAGCTAAATTGTTTGTTAAAACTGTTAATATTATATTTGCAGCGTAAATGAATAGAAGATGTATGAAGATTGATGGAAACTTGGTTGTTTTACATCTTCCATTACCCATCAACCATTAAACATATATTTGCACCTGTAGCTCAATTGGATAGAGCACTTGACTACGGATCAAGAGGTTTGGGGTTCGAATCCCTACAGGTGTACTAGTTAATTGAGAATGTCGAATTGAGAATTGATAATTTCTAGTTCTACATTTTCTTTTTTATAATTCGCAATTCTAAATTCTCAATTGATTTTATGCGCCCGTAGCTCAACTGGATAGAGCATTAGACTTCGGATCTAAGGGTTGAGGGTTCGAATCCTTCCGGGCGTACTTTTTTAATTGCTAATTGAGAATGTAGAATTGAGAATTTCCATAATAACTTTGGAGAATTAAGGATTGATAGTAAAAAGCATTATCATTTTTAATAATTTTTCGTTCCAATTTTTTATCTCAGTTTTACCTTTAACAATTCGCAATTCTCAATTCGCAATTCTCAATTATTAATTATGCTTTTCCAAGAACACGTTTATAAATTCATGTATGCCGCACTTCAAGAAGCTGAAAAAGCTGAAGGAGTAAATGAAGTTCCAATAGGTGCTGTTGTAGTGCATCAAAATAGAATAATCGGCCGCGGTCATAATCAAGTTGAAATGTTAAAAGATTCAACTGCTCATGCTGAGATGCTTGCAATTACAGCTGCCTCAAATCATCTTCAATCAAAATTTCTTGATCAGTGCGATCTTTATGTAACTCTTGAACCTTGTGTTATGTGCTGCGGTGCTATACTACTTGCCCGAATAAATAATATTTATTTTGGTACTCATGAGCCAAAGTTTGGTGCGTCAGGATCATTATTTAACATTTTAGAAAGCGGTAAGTATAATCACAAACCAAATGTCTTTTCGGGAATTTATGCAGATGAATCTAAACTTCTTATAGAAAAATTCTTTCTGCAAAAAAGAAATGTTTCCAAATAAATTCTTGATTGGCATCTTTTCACATTTCTGTTTAATTTCCTTTTAGTAATTATTCGAAATCATTCCCACGCGAGATACAATCTATATGCAAATCATAATCTTTGGTTCACCAGGTGTTGGTAAAGGAACACAAGCAAAAATTTTAGCAACAAAACTTGGAATTGCTCATATCTCAACAGGCGATATCCTACGTGAAGCAATAAAAAAAGAATCAGAACTTGGTAAAAGAGCTAAAGCTATTGTTGAGAAAGGTGAACTTGTACCCGATGATATTATGGGTGGAATTATCTTAGAAGTATTAAAAGAAGATAAATGTAAAAATGGATTTATATTAGATGGTTTTCCTAGAACAATTGCTCAAGCAAAAATACTAGATAATATTTTTGCAGAACTTTATTCTGAAAGACCATTTATTATCAAATTAAATGTTGATGATAATATTATCATTGATCGTTTAACGAACCGGTTAGTTTGTAACAAATGCGGAAACATCATCGTTAAGAGCGAATATAAGGAAGAGTATATTTGTGATGTGTGTAAATCAATTAACAGTTACTACAAACGTAAAGATGATGATGAAGAGGTAATCAAACGCAGACTAAAAGTTTATCACGAGACAACTGCTCAAGTGTTTAATTATTACTCCGACAAAACAAGTGTTATTGAAGTTGATGGAACTCAAAGTATAGAAGAAGTAACAAATAAAATCTTAGGGATGATCAATATTAATTAGTCTGGTTCCCCTTTCTTTTTTATCAACACTTTTACTGCTCTACCCTCTTCCAACCTTATTATTTTAGCATCTATTCTTCTAACTATTTCATAATTATGTGTAGCGAAGATCATCGAGGTTCCACGAGAATTTATTTTTCTAAGAATAGTTAATATTTCTTCAGTTGTTTCGGGATCTAAATTGCCGGTTGGTTCATCGGCAAGTACTAAGAACGGATCATTTATTATTGCGCGTGCGATTGCTACACGTTGTTTTTCTCCACCGGAAAGCTGGTGCGGCATATTATTTTGCTTATGTGCCAGTCCGACATCAGAAAGTGCATTAAGTATTTTTCTTTTAATTTGTTTTTTAGGAATTCCCGTTACTTGAAGAACAAATGCCAGATTTTCGTACACATTTCTGTCTTGAAGCAACTGAAAATCTTGAAATACAACTCCAATATTTCTTCTTAAAAACGGAAGATCTTTATTACGTATTGACTCTGATGAATAATCACCCACTTGAACATCCCCGGAATCGGGTAATAAATCCATATAGATCATTTTGAGCAAAGTAGTTTTACCTACTCCACTTTTCCCGATCAGAAAAACAAACTCGCCTTGACTTACTTGAAGATTTAAGTCATTAAAGACCGGTTGATTGTAATATTGAAAATCAACGTGATTAAAACTAAGCATAAGATTTTTTCTTTAAGATAAATTGTACCCGTTCTGTATCTGCATTTGCGTTTTCAAAAGTAAATGCCTTAAAACATTTATATACATAAAAATCCGTGTTCTCTATAAAATTAAAATAATCTTCGAATGAGTAAATTTTCTGTTTGTGAATTTCCTCAACCTTTTTGCCATTGGCAAGCGTTAATTCAAAATGATTATAATGAATTCGTGTACGTTTATCAAAAAAACTTCTCTGCTGAAACACTACTCCATTTACTTTTCCTCTACGGTTAAGATATTTTTCATATTTCATACTATTTTTTTCAAGACTTACATCAAAAGTATAAATTCCATTATCTGTTAAACAATTGCTGATAGCATCCAGCAATTTTATAATATTCTCTTTCTTGTTAATATAATTTACACTATCAAATGTTGAGAAAATAAAATCAAACTTCTTTTTAAATGGAAGAGATTTCATATCACAACATATTTTTAATAATTGAGAATCTTTTTGTCGCGACAGCATTGAGAAGGATAAATCTGATATAATAATATTTTTTATTCTAGAACTGAGATTTAATGCAATGTTTCCCGTTCCACCGGCAAGTTCTAATACTGAGATATTTTTTTTCTTAACTTCTTTGCTAATTTGATAAATGTAGTCAGCCCATTTTTCATAATCAATGGAACGCATGATATGTGGATAAATCTCTGCAATAGCGGAATAATTGCTTACTGTTACTATTTTTTTTGTCTCCGATTCGTAATAATTTTTTCTGCCCACTTAACTGCTTCAAGCATACTTTGTGGATTAGCAATTCCACGACCGGCAATATCGAATCCTGTTCCGTGATCCGGTGAAGTACGAATGATTGGAAGTCCTGCTGTATAATTTACACCACTATTGAAATTCATCATCTTAAAAGGGATTAAGACTTGATCGTGGTACATGCCAAGTACTGCATCGTAATCCTCGTATTTGTGGCTGCCAAAAAAGGCATCCGGTACAAAAGGACCTTCAACAGAAATATTTTTTATTGATCTAATAGCCGGACCAATTGACGAAAATTCTTCTTTCCCGATGTTTCCATTCTCTCCAGCATGCGGATTTAATCCAAGTACTGCAATCTTTGTTGAGCTTTTTCCTAAATCTCTTAATAATGTTTCATTGAGTGTCTTTATGGAAGAGACTATTCTCTGTTTAGTAATTAGTCTACTAACATTTTTGATTGGTTCGTGTATTGTTGTCAAGCCGCAAATAAATTTATTAGATAGAAAAACCATCAAATAATTTTTTGATTTAGAATATTTTGCAAAAATCTCAGTTTGCCCGGGATATTTAATCCCGGCAATTTTGAATGCAGTTTTTGAAACCGGAGCTGTTATAATGGCATCGGCTAATTTTAACGCTGCCGCTTCATAAGCTCTCTTCAGCGATGCGAACGCAGCTTTTCCGGAAAAGAGAGTTGGTTTGCCAACTTGTTGTTTGTAGTTACCTATATTTATTATTGTAACATATGAAGGATCTAAATTTTGAGGGAATTTATCTTTTATAATCTGATAACTAAACGAATGAGCTGTGCCGAGTAATTCTTGTTCAATAACATTTGAAGGACAAAATAATACAATTTTTCTTTCAGATGGACTATAGATCTGATTTATCGCCTTTATACAGATCTCCGGGCCGATACCGTTTATGTCACCGCATGTGAACGCAAGTGTTTTCATTTTTTAGTCTAACGTATAGTTTCCTAATCCAGTTTTATCCGTAAATATGAATTCTTTTTTAAGTTTTATGTATTTCCATATTTCAATAACAATGTTCGAATTTGAATACTCTCGTATTACTTCATCAGGTTTACCTAATTTTATATATATTTTTCCGCGGTCAGATTTCACACCATTAGGATAACTAACTGTACTGAAATTATCAATTGAATAATCTGCTCGTTTATAAAATTCGTTCTCAAGCTCATTGAATGCATATTTCTTGTTATTTGTCTTTTCGTCCCAATATTTCTTAAGATTTTTGGCATATTCATTTTTATCTGCATCAAATAGAGTTTCAATTTTTTGTTTACTCTCAATTACTTCTAGAACTTGAATTGCAAATTCAGGATTCATAAGAGATTTAGGTTTATCATTCCATAAAACAGTAAAATCAAACTCAACCGGCTTAGTACTGCCATGCGAGATAATAAATCTAGTATTCCCTTCTTCCAGATAATAACTAAAATCTTTCATCACGAAATACTTTGTATTCAAAAGCTTCTTATCGGAGTAAAGAACAATCTTATTATCGCATTCCTTAAACCCGTATTCACTATGAAAGAAATCTTTAACTCTTTGATTTACTTTTTCTTTACCATCCTGTTCGATTTTTATGTTCAATTCATTCGCAGTAGAATCTAAAACCGGAATTAGAATTGAATAATCCTTGATTGAATATGGAATTGTATTCATAAAATTAACTAGCTGAAAATTATTCCCGGATTCACACTGTGATTCATTATTCTGAACTACGATTGGCCTACCAATTTTTTCTTTAAGAATTAAATTATTGTGAACAGATATTGAATCAAGGGGAATGCTTTGAGAGTTGTTAATTATGCTTAAATACGGATAGATAACATATTCTTTACTTCTGTTTTCAATGCTCAACATACCCTGGGCAAAACTATCAACAGCTTTTGTTTCTTCGTAGGTGTTAACAACGACTGATTTTTTTTGAGATTTTCGGTCAATAATCTTATTAGCGTTTTTGATCTCAAGGTCAAAGATAAATTCAGAAGTATATTTATTATCATTTTTTGTAAAGAATAATTCCTGGAATGGGATTCGATATGAAAAATAGCAGACAGAAGAACTATCAGAAAAAATAATATTCTTCTCTAAAAAGATTGGTAACCTTGATAACGGAAGATGTCTTTCTCTTTGTTGTGCCGGAATAGTATTTAAAAAAGAAAGTAAAAAAAGAAAAACTATTTTTAATTTATTCAATCGAATCATGCTTCCCATAAATTGATTAGCTATTCATACTAAGCATGAATTCTTTATTATTTTTTGTTCCTCTCATCTTATCTAAAAGAAATTCCATTGCTTCAGCAGAATCAAATTCACTGATTATTTTTCTAAGAATCCATACTTTACTTAATTCTTCTTCTTTTTGTAGTAATTCTTCTTTTCTAGTTCCGGATTTATTAACATCAATTGCAGGGAATATTCTCTTATCCGAAAGACTTCTATCAAGAACCAATTCCATATTGCCGGTACCTTTGAACTCTTCGAAAATTACTTCATCCATTCTGCTTCCGGTATCAATTAATGCTGTAGCAATAATAGTTAAACTTCCACCGTCTTCAGTATTTCTTGCAGCTCCAAAAAATCTTTTAGGTTTGTGAAGTGCATTAGCATCAACACCTCCGGATAATATTCTTCCGCTGTGTGGTATAACTGTGTTATGTGCACGGGCAAGACGTGTAATTGAATCCAACAAGATCACAACATCGTCTCCGGCTTCAACCATTCGTTTTGCTTTTTCAATTACCATATTTGCAACTTGAACATGACGCTCTGCCGGTTCATCAAAAGTTGAACTTATTACTTCTGCTTGAACTGAGCGCTGCATATCGGTTACTTCTTCAGGACGTTCATCAATTAATAACATAATAATTTTAACTTCCGGGTGATTTCTGGATAATGAGTTTGCTACTTTTTGTAATAATACTGTCTTACCGGCTTTTGGAGGAGAAACGATTAATCCTCTCTGTCCTTTACCGATTGGAGAAAGCATATCAATTATACGCATCGAATACTCTCCTGGTGCAGATTCCAATTTTAATCTTTTCGTAGGATAGAGCGGTGTTAAGTTGTCAAATAAAGTCCTTTCTCGGATCGCTTCGGGATCTTTTCCATTAACAGCTTCAACACGTAATAAAGCAAAAAATCTTTCACCTTCTTTTGGCGGACGGACTTGCCCGCTTACAAAATCACCGGTTCTTAAGCTGAACCTTTTGATCTGAGAGGGTGAAACATAAATATCATCCGGCGACGGTAGATAATTATAATCCGCCGATCGTAAGAAGCCATACCCGTCGGTCAAGACCTCTAAAACACCTTTAGAGAAAGTGAGACCGTCTTTTTGTGATTGAGCTTCTAAAATTTTGAAGATGAGTTCTTGTTTGCGGAGATCGCTGTAACCGGCAATTGAAAAATCTTTAGCGATTTTGTAGAGATCTACAATCTTTTTTGATTGCAGCTCTGAGATATCCATTGGCATGAGTAAATCCTATTGCTTGTGAGAAAATCTTGGTAATATTCTATATTGATTGACAATCTGGGGATTTCGATAATTGATAATTGTAAAATTAATTATAAACTGAAGACAATTGAGGCACGGGTGAAAATTAATCTCCCTATACCACTTTGTCAAGTACTTTTATCTAACATTTTACTTTTTATTTCACCCAGCAGATACATGCTTCCAAGCACTACCAGGCATTTATCGCTCCTCTCTTTGAAGAAATCTTGAACTAATCTATATCCATTTTGAACTAGATTGACCTTTATTCCGGCAGATTTTGCTGCTGATTCTAACTCTTCTTCCGTAGCAGAACGGTCAATTTCAACTTTAGTTACATAGATACGTTGAAAATAAGGTTGGAGTGATTCGAGCATCTCACCGATTGATTTATCTTTCATAGCTCCAAAAAGTAAAAATCTTTCTTTATAGGAATTAGATTCCCTAGAAAATTCTTCAATGAATGATCTCACACCTTCTGTGTTATGAGCAGAATCAAAAATGATTTTTGGTTTGTTGCAAATTACCTCGTAACGACCTTGTATTCCGGTATTCTCAATTACATTTCTAATTCCTCTTGAAATAATAAATCCGTCTTTAATGTTTAAGCTTTTATTTATTGTCTTTAAAGCTAAGGCAGCATTGTAAAGCTGATGTGTGCCAATTAGCGGAGTGGTATAAATCGAGAAAGTTTTTTTCTGCAAATCTACTATTAATCTGTCACCTTCTATAGTAGTGAAATCATTTATCAAGTTATAATCACAATTTAATTCTTCTGCTCTGTTACGAATTATCTTTTCCGGTTCATCTAACATTTTACCAACAAAAACTTTGGAATTCAGTTTTATGATTCCAGCTTTCTCAAAAGCAATCTTTTCGAGAGTATCTCCTAAATGCTGGGTATGTTCTAAACTAATTGATGTAATCACCGAAGCGATTGGATTAATAACATTAGTGGCATCTAATCTTCCTCCAAGTCCGGTTTCTATCACAGCATAATCAACTCTCTGTTCATAAAAATATTTGAATGCAAGTGCAGTTGTGATCTCAAAAAAAGTTGGTTTGTATTTTTCAATATAATCTTCAAGATCGGTTACAAATTTTGCAACATACTCATCTTCAATCATAACGCCATTTATTCTAATCCGCTCATTAAATTTTACAAAATGAGGTGATGTATAAAGACCAACACGATATCCGGCTTCCATTAATAAACTTTCCATGAACGAAGCAGTACTTCCTTTACCGTTTGAGCCGGCAATATGAAATGTTTTCAAATCTCTATGCGGATTCCCAATTCTCTCTAATAACTGAAGTGTATTATCCAGCCCGAGTTTTATTCCGAATTGGTGTAATGAGAAAAGTTTTTCCAGAGAGGATTTAATATTCATAGTTAAATTTGATATGAACCTGTTAAATCAGAAATATTATTGATTGAATTTTGTTCGCAATAAGATTTTAATCCTTCAACGATTTCAACCCCGGCATTTGGATTAATAAAATTTACGGTACCAATTTGGAATGCTGAAGCACCAACTATCATCATTTCGGCTGCATCCTTCCAATCCATAATTCCACCAATGCCGATTATTGGAATATCTACGTTGCGTTTTATCTCAAGAACTTTTGCAAGAGCTATCGGTTTAATTGCCGGGCCGGATAATCCGCCGGTTATATTTTTTATTTTTGGTTTTTTAGTATAAATATCAAAGGCAGTTCCAACCAAGGTATTTATTGCCGAGACGCCATCGCCTCCATTTTCTTTAACTACTTTTGCAAAATCAGAAATGCGGGAGACATTGGGCGAAAGTTTTATAAAAATTGTTTTGTCAGTAGCATTTTTAACTCTATCTGTAATTCTTCCAACTGCGTTCAAATCATTCCCAAATTCAAGACCTCCTTCATTTACATTTGGACAAGAAACATTTATTTCAAATGCATGAATAGATTCTTCCAGAGTTAATATTCTAGTACATTCAACATACTCTTCAATCGAACTTGCTGCAATATTGCAAATCAAAGTTGTGTTCAACTTTTTTAGGAAAGGAATTTTATCATTAAGGAAAGATTCAACACCAACATTAGCAAGACCAATTGCATTCAACATTCCCGAAGGTGTTTCTGTTATTCTTGGTGGAGGATTACCTTTACGCGGTTTTAATGATAATGATTTTGTTACAATCCCGCCAAGTTTGTTCAAGTCGGTAAATTCTGCTATCTCATTTCCATAGCCGACAGTTCCGGAAGCTAAAAGAACAGGGTTCTTAAGTCTTAGTCCGGCAATATTTACAGATAGATCAACCATATTTATAATTTAACTGATTTAGCTTCGAACACAGGCCCATCTTTACAAACAAGTAAATATGATTCTCCGTTAGTTGGATCAATCGGGCAACCCTGGCAAATCCCGAATCCGCACGCCATAGCACATTCAACAGAAATCTGGCAGTCATAATTATTTTCTATACAGTAACTTTGTAATGCTTTTAACATTGGAGTTGGTCCGCACGCAAAAATTCTAAATTTATTTTGTGCAATGTTTTTGATCTCTCTTTTAAATAAATCAACCACAGTTCCATGAAATCCATCCGAGCCGTCGTCAGTTGCAGCTAAAACATTTTTTAATCCATACGTAACAATATTTTTCTTTGATCTCCCTCCGATAAAACTGATTACTTTTTTATTAACGGGAAGATTCTTTTGCAGAAATGGAAACGGTGCAACACCAAGTCCGCCCGCAACAATAACAGCAGTATCATAACCTTCCTTAAAATCAAACCCGTTTCCTAATGGACCAAGAAGTTCGAGTAATTCTCCCGGTTTCTTTTCAGATATTAACTTTGTCCCTTCTCCATGTATGTCGAATAAGAAGAAAAGATTATCACCTTCAACATCACAGATACTGAATGGTCTTCGTAAAAGCGGAAAAGAATTTTCAGAAACTTTGATATTACAAAACTGCCCTGGTTTTGCAAGCGAAGCTATTGAGGGAGATAATACTTTTATTAAGAAGATATTCTCAGATATCTTTTGAACTGATTCTACTTTTGATTTCTCTACGTACAAGAAATATCTCTTTCTAAATGATTTTAATTTACTAATTCATGTTACGTAAAACATTTTTTTCAATAACCACGACGTTTACGACGTGTAGAAAATAAACTAACAAAATATTGGCTTTAGCCACATTAATAATCTGTTTTGGGCTAAAGCCCGAATAACATTGGTTGATGTTGCCCCCGACATAAATGTCGGGGTTACTAAAAAGCACAATTATAATGAAAGGTTTCCAACTCTATATTTTTTTTGAGAATTTCTCTTCTATCGCTTTAATTTTATCCAATCGTTTTTGATGCCTGTCCCCTAAAAATTTTGATGAAAGCCAAATTTCTGTAATTGATTTTATTGTTTCCTCACCTAAAGATCTTGCACCGACTGCCAGTATATTTGCATCATTATGTTCTCTTGAACTCTTTGCTGAAAATTCATTATAACAAGTTGCCGCGCGAATTCCGGGAATTTTATTTGCAGTTATTGCCGATGGTATTCCGGTTGCGTCAATCAGTATTCCGCAATTCACTTCACCGATTGCAACTCTGTTAGCTACGTTGAATGCAATATCCGGATAATCAACAGAATCTTCTGTAAAAGTGCCAACATCAATTAATTCGTAACCTTTCTGCTTCAAAAAATCAAAAACTACTTTTTTAGTTTTTACGCCGATATGATCTGAACCAATCGCAATCTTGACTTGAGAATTCGAAGCTGATAGAGAAGACATTGATTCGTTTTCAACTATCCTTAATCCAAAATGAAGAATTCTATCTTTTGCTAGTGGGGTAAGAACAGATCCTTTTTCAACAACAATCTCTTTGCTTCCCCTGCTTAAAACTTTCTTAACATCATCTTCAGTAATTAGTTTTTTCATTGCGTAATGGATCTAGATTGGTTAGACTAATTCATTTTTCTTATTCATTTTTAAATAATCAACAACTTCTCTTACATCCTGTGCATTATTTCTATTGCAAACCAACAAAGCCTGGCTTGTATTAATAATAACTAAATTTTCTACACCAATAACCGCAGTGAATTTTCTTGGTGAGAAGATATATGAACTAAATGTTTTTTCAGTGTAAACATCGCCGATAATCGAATTCCCATCTTCATTCTTTTCAGAGATTTCATATACGGCTTCCCAATTACCTACATCGTTCCAATAAAAATCTGCTTTTGTAAGATAAACATTATCCGATTTCTCCATCACACCGTAATCAATCGAAATACTTTTAAGCTGACCATAGACTAGTACAACTTGTTTTTCAAAATCATTTGTACCGATGCACTCTTCTATTTTATCAAGTCCTTCAGATAGATCAGGTAAATGTTTTCTGATTTCTTCGAGAATTGTCTCAACATGCCAAATAAATATTCCAGAGTTCCACAAAAAATCTCCCGATTCGATAAATTGTTTTGCTGTTGCCAGATTTGGCTTCTCTGCAAAAGTCAGCACCTTATAAATGTTGTTATCAATTCCCTTTTCATCAAACTGAATATAACCATAACCGGTCTCAGGACGATTTGGAGTTATACCGATGGTTACTAATCCTTTTGATTTATATGCAAACTCTGCTGCTGTATAGAGACATTTTCTAAATTGTTCTTCATCTTTGATCAAGTGGTCTGAAGGTAAAGTAATTGTAACTGCATCCGGATTTTTATTTTTAATAATGATTGATGCCAGTCCAATACAAACTGCAGTATTTTTTCCGAACGGTTCATCAATAATATTTTCTTCGGGAATTTGCGGCAGTTGTTCTTTCACTCTCATCTTCTGTGTTTTATTAGTAACAATATAAATATGATCATTCGCAATCAATCCTTCCAAACGCTTTACTGTATCTTGTATCATCGTGTTTTCGCCAAAGATTCGAATCAACTGTTTTGGTTTTTTCTCTTTGCTTCTTGGCCAAAACCGCGAACCTACTCCGCCTGCCATAATAACAGCAAATAATTCCATCTATCTTTCCTTCTGTTTTGGGGAAATAGTCTTACCAAAATTTTCTGCACGGGTTAAATAATTTGTTATTTCAACATCTTTACCGCGAACTACCGCAACAATAACTATTAAACATGCTCGTAATGATTCGATCACATTCGAGCTTGGAGCAATTTTTTTCTGATTTATTAATTCCAAACCTTTCGCAAAAATGCTGTGCATATTTGATATTATCTCAAATCCTACCTTCTTAGATAGTCCGGCATTATCATACATAATTTTGATGTGACTGTTAATTTCATTTTCAGTGTATTCATATTTTAGAACGCGGTCTAGAAATGGATCAAGTTCTTTAACCGGTCTTAAAACTTTTTCTTCAAAATTTTCAAAATTGAAATCATTTTCTTTATTAAGCTCATCAAAAATTATTGCTTCTCTTAGTTCATCGGCACGTGATCTTTTCGGTAATTCAATTTCTGGCGGTGATTGAACAATAGAATCGAATGAATTTACTTTTTGATTGGTCAGATCAATATTTAATCCGCCTGTATTTAATTTTTGGAATGACATTCTTGCTGCGTGAGGAGTTAAAATATCAAGGACACCGTTAAGTTCTTTTACAAGACCATAACTATGTTCCTTAAACTTATCCGATAGCTTTACAAACTCGATCTTACCGTTTTCAATAAAACTCTGAAGGTCGCCTAGTTTAATACCAAGTTTAGAAAGTTCAGTTATTTTCTTGAAGTTCTTAATCTCTTCCGAAAGAGATTCGCAGTTGTTCAATCTTTCACGAAGAATGGCTACAGTTTCAATTTTCTCCGAGCTTAAACGAAGGTTATTGGCTGCGGCTACAATGCATTGTATGATATATTGTTTAGCCAGATCCAATGTTAGTCTTTATTAATTGTAGGAACTCTTTTTGGTTAAATAATTCTTTTATGTAGATGTATTAAATACTTTAATATTTACGTGATAAATGTAAGGAATTTTACGGATTAATTTCAGAGCATACTTAGAATTGTAAGAAGTTATTAACCTGTAATAAACTGAACTTTCCAGTATAAAATCAGATAAAATTAATGATCAGTTACAGAATTTGCGAATTCATTCCAAGTTGTCAAGAAGATGATCCTTTCGAACTGCTGCTACCTATATTTATTCAACTATTAAACGTCCCTTCTGATGATGAATCCGAGCAAAAAGATGAAGAAAGTAATATTTAGATTTAGAGCTAACTCAATGTAACTCCTAATCTTCCCTGCCTTAAAACGAAACTGATAATCATTTTAAGGCAGTGATAGTTAGCCCTAAAAGCATTTTTTCCCAAATTATAAATCTTTTATAGGCATTCATATTGCATATAATACTTGTTCTAAAATCATCAACCTGATAGGGGAATTCCTATGAGATACAGAGTACTAAAACTTTACAAATTGCAAAGTCATTTTATATTTGCTCTATTCTTCTTTTCTTTTCTTTTATTAACAGCAGCGAAAGTCTATTCACAAACAGCTTTGAAGTTTAATGTTACTGACCAATATGTAACATTTGGAACAGCTTCAGTCCTAGGCACATCTACATTCACACTTGAATGTTGGATATATAAAACCGGAACTGGTGTTACAGCAAATACCGGTACCTATGGTATGAACGCAATTCCAATTATTACAAAAGGCAGAGGTGAAGATGATACACCTGCTAACCTAAATATGAATTATTTTTTGGGTATTAATTCAAGTGGAAAACTAGCAGCAGATTTTGAAGATAAAAGAGACGGCGGTAATCATCCAATAACCGGAACCACTACATTATCTAACAATGTATGGTACCACATAGCAGCAACTTATGATGGAACAACATGGAGAATTTATCTTAATGGAAAACTTGATGCTACATTACTTGTAGGTGCATTCCTGCCAGAAAATACGAGTATCCAGCATGCTGCAATTGCCACTGCATTGAATTCATCCGGTACTGCAACTGGTTACTTTCAAGGGGTTATTGATGAAGTAAGGATATGGAATTATGCGCGCAATCCATCTGATATTATAAATAACATAAATGTTGAACTTACCTCTGGAACCGGATTAATTGGAAGATGGGGATTCAACGAAGGAAGCGGAACTACTGCAATAAATTCAATTCTTTATTCTACACCATTAAATGGAACTTTAATAAAGTTTCCATCTTGGGTTGCAGGTAATCCGGGGCTATCAACAAACTCGGTAGCTATAACTTTAGTCGCCCCATCAAACGCAAGTATTATAAATGCAACTCCAACTTTAACTGTTGCTGTTAACGATAATACATCCACTAATCTTGTTGTTAAGTTTATGGGAAGAATAGCTGATGATAGTCCAACGTTCAAAATTATAGGATTACCGGATACACAAAATTATTCGGCTGGAATGAATGGTGGCAGCACAGCTATCTTTAGTTCTCAAACACAATGGGTTATGGATAATGCTATTAGTCAAAACATACGTTATGTTGCCCAACTTGGAGATCTTGTAGAACATGGAGACTTACTAACAGAATGGGACAATGCCAATAAATCCCTCAGTATTCTAGAGAAACCTATTACAGGATATCCTAACGGCATTCCTTTTGGTTTAGCTGTTGGAAATCACGATATGGATGGCGGGGAATTTCAGAAGCCCCCTGCTACTTTTAATAATTATAATAAATACTTCGGTGCTTCTAGATTCGAAGGACGGTCTTACTATGGCGGGCATTATGGAACGGATAACGCTAATCATTATGATTTTTTTAGTTCCGGTGGTCTAGATTTTATTGTGGTTTATTTACAATATTATGCTACTCCTGAGCAATTAAAATGGGCAAACGATATAATTGCGGCTAATCCTAGCCGAAGAGCAATCCTGGTTAGCCATAGTATTCTAAACAATGACAGTAGTTCCAATTTTACCACTCAAGGTCAAGCAATATTTAATGCTGTACAAGGTAATGAGAATCTATTTTTAATGCTTTGCGGGCATCTTCCCGTTTCAGGAAGAAGAGCTGATAAAGGTACAAAGGGAAATACAATTTACACTCTGTTATCAGACTATCAGACACAAACAAATGGCGGAAATGGATATTTAAGAGTGATGGAATTTGTTCCATTCCAAAACCAAATTAATATAACAACTTATTCTCCATATACGGGACTAAGTTTTACAGATAGTGGAAATAAATTTACATTACCTTATAATATGAGCGGAACGGGCAGTTCATCATTTACCGAAATAGCAACAGTAACTGTTCCAAATAATTCAAATGCAACTTATACATGGAATAATTTACAAAATGGAAAAAACTATGAATGGTATGTTACTGTAACTGATGTAAGTGGAAAGACAACAACTAGTTCTATCTGGTCATTTAAAACTGACTTTCTGGTAAATCCCCCAACACAGTACTCATTAAACTTATTATCTAATCCAAGTAATGGAGGATCAACAAGCGGAAGCGGTACATACAATTCGGGAAGTAATGTAACAGTTACGGCAATGCCGGCAACCGGATATACATTTACAGGTTGGAGCGGAGATGCTTCCGGAAATACAAATCCTTTGACTGTTGCAATGACTAATAACAAAAATATTACTGCGAACTTTGCAATCAACACTTATACATTAACTATCACTTCAGTAAACGGAACCGTAACGAAAAACCCAAATCAAACAAATTACTCTCATGGATCAACTGCCCAACTTACTGCAGCGCCAGGAACAGGATATACTTTTACCGGATGGAGTGGAAGTGTTACGGGTTTAACAAATCCCATAACAGTTACAATGGATGGGAATAAAAATATCACAGCTAATTTTGTAATAAGTACTCCATCAATTCCAAACATTAAACCAACTATCGCAACTTCTACCATTTCAAACGGAACAGATTTCTGGGTTGAAGTAAAAGTTGGTGATCCTAATACAGTAAGCGATCTGTATGGTATTTCATTTAAATTATTAAGTAATAATTTAAACTGTACATATGTTGATGAAAGCGCTGAAAATGGTGGATTTCTTGGTATAGGTTCATCCGTTTTATTCTTTCCGAAAAAAGTAAATAATCAGACGGTGGATATTGGTATTTCAAAAAGCTCCGGTTCCGGAGTTAACGGTTCTGGAATAATTGCTAGATCTAAATTTACATCGCCTCCAGGTATGTCTAGTGATCAATCTGTAATATTTTCTCTGGCTGATATTACTGCTATCAACTCTACAGGAGGAATTGTTTCATTATCTTCATCAACACTTACAGTAACGATAAAAGCTGGAATTATTGCAGTTGATGTATGGCCTGGTGATTGTAATAATGATAAGACAGTTAACTCATCTGATATCATTCCTATCGGTTTGTATTATGGTCAATCAGGAGCAGGCAGCAATAATCCAGGCAGTTCTTGGCAAGCATTTTCAAGGGTACTTTGGGCAAGCGATGGCAGCACTCCCAAGCGTATTTATGCTGATGCTAATGGTGACGGAGCGATCAATTCCGCAGATATAATTCCCATAGGATTAAATTATATTAAAACACATACTTCAGTACAAGAAGATGAAAACAAGACAGAAATAAAATTATCCAAAACAAATGCAGACGCAACAATTAAACCAATCATTTCTTCACTAGTAAAAAACAATACTGCATTCATAGTACAAGTAAAAATTGGGGATCCAAATCAAATTCAAAATTTATATGGAATTTCTTTTAAGCTGCAAAGTGATAAATCAACTTGTACATATGTTGATGGCAGTGCTGAAAATGTTGGATTTCTTGGCACCGGTTCATCAGTCTTATTCTTTCCTCAAAAAGTAAATAATCAAACAGTAGATATTGGTATTTCAAAAGTCTCTGGTCCTGGAGTAAGTGGCTCTGGTATAATCGCGCAAGCACAATTTATTTCAAGCATTGATCAGATTGTTACATTTTCCCTTGCTGATGTAACTGCAATAGATAATAATGGAAATGCATTGCAATTAAATATAATACCATCTGGTGTAACGGTTGATGTTTATGAAAAAGATAATCTTCCTACTGAGTTTTCATTGGCTCAAAATTATCCCAATCCATTTAATCCTACTACCACAATAGAGTTTAGAATTCCTATTACCGGATACTATGTTGTGAAAGTCTTTAACGCTATAGGTCAGACTGTTCGTCTGCTCGCCGAAAAAGAATTTTCTGCAGGTAATTACAAAGTTAATTTTGATGGGAATGAATTAACGTCTGGAATTTATTTTTACCAGCTTTATGGTAATGGAGTAAATCTTATACGAAAGATGATTCTTATAAAATAATTCCTCCCTTTGTTGAAGAAGAGAGGATTTTTCTCCCTAGTCCTCTCTTCTTTTTAATTTTGCCTAAAAGTCGGCATTGACTACCATAAAACTATCTCAGTATGTAATAAAGAAAATTATCATTGATTCATTCAGACACTATGTTTCTTCTAATTTTCTTTGCCCTAAAATGAAACGAATATTCATTTTGATACGCAAAATTAAACCTTAAAAGCAGTTTCATCTTAATATTACACTCTTTCATCGGCATTATTATTGTCTCAGACATATTGCACAATAAAAAACTTGTTAGGGATATATTTATGTTAAATCAACTACTTAAATTTCATAAATTACATAATCATTCAATCTTTGCTATATTCTCAATTATTCTCATTTTCTTTACAACTACTCATGTTTATTCTCAAACAGGATCGCAATTTCCTACTGCCGTTCCATCTTTACCATCAAATGGAAGTACTATCATTGCGGCTCCAACATTAGCGGTAGCAGTCAGCGATAATAATTCTACCAATCTTACTGTTAAATTTTATGGGAGATTATCAGAAACCAGTTCATCTTTTAAGATTATTGGATTACCGGATACACAAAATTATTCAGCTGATACGCTTGGGGGTACAACTGCTATGTTTAGATCTCAAACACAATGGATATCAGATAATGCCGTAAGTCAAAATATTCTTTATGTTTCTCATTTTGGTGATATTGTAGAACGTGGAAACATACTGTGGCAATGGAAAAATGCAAACTCAGCTATTAGTACTCTTGAAAAACCTCTTCAAGGATATCCGTACGGTGTTCCATTTGGTTTAGCAGCCGGAAATCATGATATGGATAAGGGTGAGTATATGGTACCACCGGCAACATATAATAATTATGATATTTACTTCAGTGCTTCAAGATTCTCGGGACGTCCTTATTATGGTGGCCATTACGGAAGCAATAATGCTAATCATTACGATTTTTTTAATTCAGGCGGTCTGGAATTTATAGTAGTTTATTTACAATTTTATCCTACTGCCGCTCATATAAGTTGGGCGAATGCAACTATTGCATCTTTTCCAAATAAAAGAGCAATCCTGGTTAGCCATAGTATTGTTAATCCAAATGGTACGTTTACTTCTTACGGACAAACTATTTTTGATGGTGTAAAAGGTAATAAGAATCTTTTTTTAATGCTCTGCGGACATCTTGTTGTGTCAGCTAGAAGATCTGATATTGGTACTAACGGAAATACAATCTATTCTTTGATGTCAGATTATCAGACCCAAACAAATGGTGGAAATGGGATGTTAAGAATAATGGAATTTGTTCCATCCTTAAACAAGATTAATATAACATCCTATTCACCTTATACTAATCAATTTTTAACAGATAGTGGAAATAAATTTTCAATTCCTTATGACATGAGTGGAACCGGAAGTTCATCATTCACAGAATTAGGAACGGTGACTGCTTCTAATAATTCAACTGCAAGTTATTCATGGAATAATTTACAAAATGGAAAAACCTATGAATGGTATTCAACTGTCACAGATCAAGATGGTAACACAACAATAGGTCCAGCCTGGAAATTCAGTACTAACTTTTCAGTAAATCCGCCGACACAATACTCAATTAATGTATCAAGTAATCCAAGTGCTGGAGGTACAACGTATGGACAAGGATCAGGAGTTTACAATTCCGGTAGCAGTGTTACTGTAACAGCAACACCTTCACTCGGTTACAATTTTAAAAATTGGACAGAGAATGGAAGTGTTGTTAGTACAAATTCAAGTTATACATTTACAATAAGTGGAAACAGAACTTTAGTTGGAAACTTTGCACCACAAATAGTAATAAATGTACCAATCATAAATCTAAATCCTGGTACAATAAGTTTTGGCAATCAAACCATAAATTCAAGTTCAAGTCCTCAGAGTTATGTGGTAAGCGGGAGTAACTTAACTTCAAGTGTTGTTATAACGGCTCAGTCAGGATTTGCATTGAGTCAAACATCTGGAGGTATATATACCAGCACAATTAGTTTAACTCCAACAAATGGAACAGTATCAAGTA
>Ga0209514_10000977_pt1 | contig 53624 bp, 51 predicted proteins | sample Subgrocontami58m_FD_187452 | JGI IMG/M metagenome (GOLD analysis project Ga0209514, IMG submission 187452) | Subsurface groundwater microbial communities from S. Glens Falls, New York, USA - GMW37 contaminated, 5.8 m (SPAdes) (version 3) | ecosystem: Environmental > Aquatic > Deep subsurface >... | reverse complement strand
TTTTATTTTTTATTAGCTTGGAATTTCTATATCCAGCCGGCACTGCGCTCGACTGCTGTCGAGCTTACGTCAAGCCCCCCGGGCTTGACTGTGCCGGCTGTGCGCCCGGCGGCTCATCCGCCGAGCGATTCCAAGGCGCACAAAGTTTGTTCGCAAACTTTGTGCAATGATTTTCTTATTCTTTCCCCAAATACTGGTAGGCAGAGTAAGAGGCAGTTACGCCTTCTGATGCGCCGGTAATTGCCTGCTTGAACACGGTATCGACCACATCCCCGGCTGCAAAGAAGCCCGGAATGTTGGTTTTTGCCTCCCTGTCGATTATTATTTCCCCTTTTTTGTTTAATGCCACGCCCAATTCTTTTGCCAATTCGCTTTTTGCAACATGCCCGATTTCCACAAATAATGAATTGGTTGGAAGCAGGTCGGTTTCCTCGCCGCCGTCAAACGGCTTGACTTTCCTATTCAATTTCAGATGAGTGACTTTCTTGTCGCCCTTCACTTCCAATATTTGCGTGTTGGTTAAAACCGTGATTTTCCTGTTTTCAGCTACGCGCTTGTTGTTGATTGGCTCGCCGTGCAATGCATCCCCGCGCACAAGAAGGTAGACGTGGGAGCCTAATCCGGAAAGCAGAAGGGATTCTTTTGCTGCTGAATCTCCGGAGCCTGCCACCACCATAATTTTGTTTTTGTAAAATGCCCCGTCGCAAAGGGCGCAGTAGTGCACCCCTTTGTTTGCGAATTCCTTTTCGCCTGGCACGTTGAGTTTTTTCCATTCCGTGCCGGTGGCGTAAATTATGGATTTGGAAGAATAAGAGCCGCCATCTGTTTTGACGGTGAAAGAGCCATCTGCCCCTTTGCTGATTTTTTCCGCCTTTTCCTGGATGATTGGAACATCGTAGGCTTTTGCATGGGCAAGAAGCATATCTGCAAGCCCCTGCCCGGTAGTGGAAACAATGCCGGGGTAATTTTCCACCACGTCGGTGAGGGTGATTGTGCCGCCGGGAAGTTCGCCAATGATGGCGGTTTTCATCCCGAACCTACCGGAATACATGCCTGCGGCAAGGCCTGCGCAGCCTGCGCCTATAATCAGGACTTCGTAGATATCATCTGACATGGAAAAACACCAGCCCATCTTGATATGGATGAAAAGGTTTATTTTTTCGTAGGCTATGCCCTTAATTCAAAGATATTCCTGAAACGCATCCCAATCCATCCCTGCTTGCCTGAGAATCTGCTTCAAAAGCCCCCTTCCAATCAGAGTTCCGGCATGGATGGGCACGATTATTTTCCTTCCGTCAGGGTGGGAGAATTTCGCGTGGCTTCCTTTCTGGCTTATTTGCTGGAAACCAAGCTTTTCCAGCGCGCGAATAACCTCCCTTGTTTTAAGAGGGCGAAGGCCGCCCATGCCCACCAACCACTTTCGCCTGCGCGAAAAAATGCTTTGGCTCGATGCTGACTTTTTCAGGCTCAAGGTAAAGCTCAATGGCTTCCTTTATCCGCTTCATGAGCGTGTCCATTGATTTCGCCTGTGTGAAGCAGCCGGGCAAGCCGGGCACGGAAGCGACGAAAAAGCCGTCCTCGTCCTTCTCAATCATTACCTTGTAATTTCGCATGGATAAACTGGGTGCGATGCAGTTTATATTACTCCCGTCCTGAACCGTTATTTTTTCGTAGGCTCGGGCTGCACTTCAAACCCCCCGTGATACGATATCAGCCTTTTGAGCATGTCGCACATTTCGAAAAATTCAGGGTCGCGCACGTGGTCGGAGCGGGGGCGGGGCAAATCAATGGGCACGTCGGCAATGATTGTGCCCGGGCGCTTGGAAAGCACGATGACGCGGTCGGCCATGAATACCGCCTCGTCAATCAGGTGCGTAATCATCACGAATGTGTTCGTCTTGGTTTTCGGGTCGTTCCAGATTTCAAGCACGTCGTTCCGCAGTGTTTCCGCCGTCATGGCGTCAAGGGAGGAAAACGGCTCGTCCATAAGAAGAACGTGGGGCTCAACTGCAAGTGCGCGCGCAATCCCGACGCGCTGTTTCATGCCGCCCGATAATTCGTATGGATGGGAATCCACAAAGTCGTCCAAATCCATCAGGTGCACGTATTTCTTGATTATGTCCGGGCGCCTGTGCTTTGGCACGTCGGTGCCCTGCAATCCCAATTCGATGTTTTCATATACCGTAAGCCATGGCAGAAGCGCAAAGGTCTGGAAAATCATCGCGCCCATTTTCGGGTCCGGGCCGGGTATGGGCTTGCCGCGGAAATAAGCCGAGCCGCGCGAGGGCATGTCAAGCCCGCCCAATATGCGAAGCAGCGTGGATTTGCCGCAGCCGGAAGGGCCGACGATGCAAACGAATTCGTGCTCGTTGATGTGGAAGGAAATGTCGGAAATGGCGGTGACTTTCCCTTTTGCAGGGTCGGCGTATTCCCGGAAAACATGCTTTAGTTCCAATTCTGGGATTTTTGGCGCTGATTTCATGTGAAAACCTCATTATCCCTCAAATTTATAATGCTCGGCGATGGCAAACAGCGGCCTCCAGATAAGTCCGTTCATTATCAGTATTGCAAGAGTCATCATTCCCACAGTCAGCGTGATTATCCACGGGTCCGGATTTGGGGAATTCACGGTGGAGGTTAGGAACGAGCCCAATCCCGGAATTGAATAAACATGCCCCTCAAACATCAGGTATTCGGAAACAATCGAGGCGTTCCATGCCCCGCCCCATGCCTGGATTGATCCGACTACGATGCCGGGAAAAATTGCCGGCAGAAGCACGGACCTGTAAAATTTCCAGTTCCGCAGGCCGAATGCGCGGCTTGCCTCAAGCACATCGCCTGGGATTTGGCGTATGGCTCCGATTATGTTGAAAAGCAGGTACCATTGCGTGCCTGTGAGCAGCAAGAGTATGGATGCGATTTCCACCGAAAGCTCGCCGCTCCCGAAAAACCTGATGACGACAAGCACCATGAACGGGAAAAGCGCAAGCGCAGGGGTGGATTGCCCGATGTCAAAAAGCGGGAAGAAAATCTTCGAAAGGAAGCGCGAGCGGGTGATAAGTATTGCGGCTGCAAGCGTCCAGCAAAGCGCGATGGCATAGGCGATGCCGATGCGCAGCATGGAACGCAATGCAAAATACGGCAGGTTGATGATTTCCGGATGCGAGGACATGGAGTGCATCAGGTCGGAAAGGGGCTGGACAAGGGCGGCGGAGAAGAAATGCGCGGTAAGAAGCATCACAGCCCCGAACATCAGCACATATATGATGCCGCTTTTGTACCATGGCAGGGGAAGGTGGCGCCGCCGCTTTGGCACATATCGGATTTGGAGGTGGAGCGAGCGCATTGCTGATGCGGAGAGGCGGGATGCCCTTTTGAGGGCTGCGTCGATGGAATCCCAGATGAAACCCGCCTTTTCAAGCAGTTTCACAATGAACGCGGGCTCGGAAGTTTCTGTGAAAATCTGGGTGTCCATGGTCTGCAGGCGGAATTTTTTCGCATAAGCCGAAAGCGGGCGCCACACCGTGCGGTTGATTGTGAAAATTACGCTTATCAGGATGACAAGCCCAAGAAGCGAGGATGGCACGTTGTTGTACTTGAATATGGCATTGCCAAGGTATGCCCCGATGCCCGGAAGCGAATGCGGCGTTGCGCCATACGTGATTAATTCTGCCGCCACAAGGAAATACCAGCCCCCGCCCCAGGCAAGAATCGAGCCTGTGATGAAGGAGGGCACTATGCAGGGAAGCACGAGGCGGCGAAGGTAAAGCCAGCCGCGTATGCCGAATGCGTTGGATGCCTCGCGCAGGTCGTTTGGAATATTCCGCACTGCGGACATTACGGAAAATGCGACGGACCATGCCATGCCCGTGAAAATCAGGAAAATTGCCGCAACCTCGTAGCCAAGCTCAAAGCCCTGGAAATTCGGGAGCGCGGATGTGAAAAGGAAAACAGCCGCAGGAAGGTAGCCAAGCACTGGGACAGACTGCATGATGTCAAGAAGGGGGAGCATTATTTGGCGCGGGCGCCGGTACAGGCCGGCAATTATGCCGTATGGCACGGAAAATGCGATGACAAGCGCATATGCCGCAAGCATGCGCGCAAGCGTCCGCAGGACATAATACGGCAAGCTTGCGGTTTCCGGATTTTCAAATGCCCTGCCCCACCAGCCAAAGTATGAGAAGGAAATGAAGGTGGCTGCAGCAATTATTAGAAGGACTTTTTCAAGCGTGCCAAAGCGGATAAGCGGCTGCATGGGGGGCGGAGGCGATGGCTTTGATTCTGCAGGCACTTTTACCGAGGGCCACATCTGCGTCCCTCCGGCGGTCATTGCAACTTTTAGGACTTCGCCCTTCTTTGATTTTTTTTGCCTGCCAACGTGTTTTTTGGCATGCCTGTGCCGGATTTTTTTCATCAGTTCGTCCGGCACTGGCTCGGCTAGATCAACATTTTTCAGCAGTTCCCCTGAAGCATTCCCTTCTGCTGCTGCCATGCCTCACACGGCTGCAACAGGGTTTAAAACACTCCCTTCTGCAAATGATGCCATGGCAACTCTTGTGCTATTGCGCCACGGGCAGTCGCAGTGGAATTTGGAAAACAGGTTCACCGGATGGGTGGACATCGATTTGTCGCCAAAGGGAGTGGAAGAGGCGCACGAGGCTGCAAAAAAAATAAAAGGAAAAAAAATAAAATTCGGCAAGGCATACACTTCGGTGCTTGTGCGCGCCACTCGCACGCTTGACATTGTTTTGGAGGATTTGGGGCAGGCTGGAATTTTGGTGAAGAAAAACAAGGCGCTGAATGAAAGGATGTACGGCGATTTGCAGGGTTTGAACAAGGATGACATGCGCAGGAAATTCGGGGAAGGGCAGGTGCAAATGTGGAGAAGGAGCTTCGATGTTGCGCCTCCGAACGGCGAGAGCCTCAAGGACACGTGCGCGCGCACGCTGCCGTATTACAAAAAATGCATTGAGAAAGACTTGCTTGCCGGAAAAAATGTGCTTGTTTGCGCGCATGGGAATTCGCTGCGCGGCATTGTGAAATACATCGAGAAAATTCCCGATTCACAAATTCCGAAGGTGGAGATACCGACAGGGCAGCCGTGGGTTTATGAAATGGCGAAGAAGGGGAAGAAGCTTGTTATTGGAAAAAAGGACATACTGCGATAGGAAGCAATAAAAACACTAAAAGTTACTTAATATAACGTATGAAAAGGCCCCCAGGACTCACAGTGATTGGCACGATGGACCTTAGCCGGCTTCAATCCGGGCAGGAAAGGAATTGCAGGAAAGAAAATAAGGGGCCTTTCGCAAGATTAGGCTGCGCCCGGCATGTGATGACGGATACCGAAGCAGGGGTGCTTGACGGGCGCTTTGATTCCAATATTGCCGAACAGGGCAGGGCAGATGCCAGGAGTTTGGGGAATAAAATCAGATGGTTTGGCATCCATGTGGCATTCGCCCCCAGATATATCAGGGCGATGGGCACGCTTGAGGGATTGCTTGAGGGGAAAGGCCAAAGCGCCATCGATGTTAGGATTGTGGAAAAATGGCTGGACCCGCAGGACTGGGGTAAGCTTACGGGCAAGAAACCTCTCGACCTGCTTGAATATTCTCCAGAAGAGATGAAAAGGTGGAAAAGGACATTGGATGGAAAGCCGCCGGGCGGGGAGAGCCGGCTTGAAGCCATGAACAGGGCGGCCGATGGGTACAGGCAAGAAATCCTGCCTTTGCTAAATGACGGGAAAAATGTGCTTGTTGTTTCATGCGGAAGCCCTCTTGCCGGGATAGATATGGCCGTTCGGGGGCTTGATGCCGAAAAAACCGCATGGATTGCGAGGCACCATGGCTCCATACAGTTTTACGACTTTGAAAAAAACGGCTGCGGAATCCGCTTAGTAGGGAGCAACAATCACTTGCAATGCTAATCGGGGAAGCATTGGCCGGGTAGAAACACTTTTATATACTAAAAATAACATAGTAAAAGTGATGAGAACGCTCGTTGTGACGCAACCATCATTGCTAGGCTTGCCCGTGGAGGAACGCTACCGCAAGGTGGCTGACGGCCTTTCCAGGAACAAATTCCATTTTTTGCTGCACAGGATAAAGGATGAAGCCCGGATAAAAGACACGATTGCAAGCACGCTGGCATTGAACGGCCAATCTGTCACCCTGAACCAGCTGGAGAGGGATGTGAAATTTGTGAATGAATTTTTCAAGGGAAGCAAAAGGATGGACGAGACTGTCCTTGCATATATCCACCCGCTGTGCGTGGGGATGGACGCAGCCATGATAGGGTACAGCTACAAATACGTGCAGAAGGGATTCGTGCACGACTGCATAGAGGATGCCGAAAAATTGGGGCACGGTGCCAATAGGATAAAGGAGAGGCTGAGGGCGAGGTTCAGCGCGGAAGTGCGCGACGACACCGTTATCCTGTCAAGGGGCAAGGCGGAGGAATTCGCAGCCTACCTTGCCAGGATTTTCAATTTCAACAAGGTGGGCGTGTTCATGCTCAAATTCCTGGACAACCTTGAAAACCTGAAAGGGCTTTATTTCGACGGCTGCCCGGAAAGCCTCATCAACAGCACCATCGAAAAATCCCTGCAGTATGTTTACATACTGAAAAAAATCAACAAGGAACTGTTCGAGCTCATGCTCGGGCTGATAAAGGGCATCGCGCCGGAAAGATTCCTGCCCGCCATAACCGACATAGAGGAGAAATCGATGAGGCAGGCATACAGGGAGCACCGCGGCTACGTGGTCCTGAACCCCAGGGAGAACATCAACCTGTCGCTTTTGCAGTCCCTGCCTTATGCCGGCAGCCCGGTAGTCACGGTTTACCTTGCCGAAGGGCACACGCTGGACAGCCTTGAGGAGAAAAAATGGGATGCGCCGGAATACGTGGAAGTGGAGCTTCCGGATTTTGTTGGCAACGTGGATGCGGCCCGGAAGCTGCTTGACACCCATTTTTCAAGCATTGAATTCGAGCGGGTGAAAAGCAGGCTCACCCCGCTTGTCGCATGCACCAATATTTTCAGGGCGGACAAGCCGGTGAACGGGGAACTGAAAAGATTCTTCAAATCGCTAAACAGGCTGGGCAAGGACATTGGTGACATTTACGGCCATAAAATAACCAGGATGTCGGCAATGGCATCGCAGATTGTGAATTTTGTGCGGGAACTTTGAAATTTGCCCGGAGTTTCGGGCGCAATCGGAATTTGGCGCGAGATGCAGGCATGCGCCCATTTGGGCTATCCTATTTTATCCTTTTTGAGGGAAACCCATGCAGAGGTGTCCTAGATGATGCTGTTTACCCCGGGCCCGGTCAGGCTGCCAGACGACATTAGGATGGCACAGGCAAAAGAGATGATTACGCACCGAGGCAAGGATTTCCAGGAATTGTACGGGGGGCTGGTTTCGGACATAAAACTGCTCATGGATGCGCAGGAAGTGCATTTGATGAGCGGAAGCGGCACGCTCGGGATTGAGGCGAACGTGTCCAACGCGCTTGCTGCCGGGGGGAAGGCGCTTTGCCTGTCGAATGGGGCTTTCGGGGACAAGCTGAACGAGCACTGCCAATTGTATTATCCCGGCTCGAAATTCGTGCGGCTCAATGATGCGAAAGGGTGGAATTTGGAAAGGGCAAGGGCGCATATTGACGAGGCTGCCGGCACCGGGGCGAAACTGTTCTGCATGGTGCACCATGAGACATCTCCGGGAATATTGAATAAAGTGAAAGAGATTTGCGCATATGCAAAGGGAAAAGGGATGCTGACATTGCTGGATGGCACCTCGGCGTGGCCGGCACATGAATTCAGCCAGAAGGAATTTGCATGCGACTTTTATTCCTGGGGAAGCCAGAAGGCGCTGGCATGCCCTCCGGGGATTGTTTGCGTGAGCCTGAGCGCGGATGCGATAAAGGCGGTTGATGCGGCGCCAAAGAGAAGCAACTTCATGGACTTGAAGGCGTATAGGAAAATGGCGGACAAGAAAGAGACGCCGACAACTCCGGCAATATCTGTATTGTATGCGATGAGGGTTGCGATTGATAAAATAAAGATGCAGGGAAGCATAATGGGGAGCGTCGCACTTCACCACGATGTTGCGAAAATGATACGCGAACGCGTGGTGTCTATGGATTTCAAGCTTGTTGTGGAGGAAGGGTTTGAAAGCAATGCCATCACGTCATTCTACACCGCCAAGAACAAGGAATTGGGCGCGCTGCTGCAAAGCAAATACAATGTGAAACTGGGAGGCGGGCACGCGGACTGGAAGGACACGAGCATGAGATTTTGCAATATTGGCGGGATAACGAAAGAGGAGGCGGAAATAGGGCTGAAGGCATTGGAAAGTGCGAAAAAGGAATTGGGAATTTGAAATGGGCGTGGGCAGGATGGAAATTTCATTAAAACCGGTTGGAATTGCAAGGAACAGGGAAAAGGAGCAGCATTTTGGAGGATGGCAAAATGTTGTTACCGACATTGTTGTAAACAAAAAATACAATGATGCGCTTGACGGCCTGGAGGGATATTCGCACGTGCTGGTTGTTTACTGGATGCACAAGGCAAAGAAGCGCGTGATAAAGCATCGGCCGCAGGGGATAGGCCCGCTTGTTGGCATATTCGCATGCAGGTGCCAGGGAAGGCCGAATCCCATAGGCATTTCGGCAGTAAAAATTGTCGGGCGCAGGGGAAATGTGCTGTCCGTAAAGGGTTTGGATGTTATAAATGGCACGCCGGTGCTTGACATAAAGCCTTATACTCCGAAATATGATTTGGTTAAAAATGCCAGGATGCCAAAATGGGCTGGAAAGCTGGCATATTGAGTTGGTTGACATGGTAAAAATTGTAATTGCAGATGCGATGGAAAAGGAAGTCGTGGAAGGGCTGTCCAAATTGGGGCAGGTTGTTGTCGGGCCGGGCAACTTGAAATCAGACTTGGTTGATGCCGACGTGCTTGTTGTGAGAAGCGCCACGAAAGTTACTGCCGAATTGATTGCAGATGCCAAGAAATTGAAAATTGTGGCAAGGGCGGGCGTAGGGCTTGACAATGTTGACAGGGCTGCGTGCGAGGCAAAAGGCATTAAAGTGATTAATACGCCGTCGGCAAGCACAGAGGCTGTTGCGGAATTGGCAATAGGCATGATGATTTGCATCGGCAGGAAAATAGGCTTTGCGCATTACAAGATGAAATGCGGGGCATGGGAGAAAAAGGCGTGCGTGGGGCATGAAATCGGGGGGAAGACGCTTGGCATACTAGGGATGGGCAGGATTGGGCAGAGCGTGGGAAGAAAGGCATCGGCGCTGGGAATGAAAGTGCTTTATTATGACAAGAATGAAATTGCAGGCGCCCCTGGCAGGAAAGCGGATATGGATGATTTGCTTGCGAATTCGGATTATGTTGCAATTCATGCATCAGGAACCGACAGGCTGATTGGAGAGGCGGAAATTTCGAAAATGAGGAATGGGGCGTATTTGATTAATTTGGCGCGAGGGCACATGGTGGACGAGAAGGCGCTTGTTGCCGCGCTAAAAAGCGGGAAACTGGCAGGGGCTGCACTCGATGTTTATGAGAAAGAGCCTTACACGCAAGGAGAGCTGCTGTCGTGCGACAACGTCATACTTACGCCGCATATAGGGGCGGCGAGCGATGAGGCGCAGGGAAGGATTGGGAAGGATTTGGTGGAGCAGCTGAAGAAAATGCTTTGACTATTTTTATAAAATACACATGTATTTTAAAAAAAATGGATTGTTGGGGAAACGAACTCCCCCCCCCTTGCGGTTGCATTCGGATTGTACAAGGATTATGACAAGTTCCCAAAGTGAAGGAAAAAATATGCCAGTTCTAAACCGACATATTATTGATTATTATAATATGTAATAAAGCTACTTTTTGTTTATCATAATAAGCAATATTTATATATTTTTCCATGCCAAATGCAACCATGATTGCGAAAGAATTGCTTGCAGCTGTTGTGAAGGACCAGAGGGGGGAATTTGGCGGCATGCCCCGGATGGTGGGGCGTGAGCTTGCAGGGAGGATGACGGGCGCAGTCTCAAGCGCGGTTGTCCTCAAAGGCGTGAGGAGGTGCGGCAAAAGCACGCTTTTGCGGCAGCTTGTGATGCGAAGATACGGGGAAGAGTTTTATTATGTGAATTTCGACGATGAAAGGCTTATCGGCTTTGAGGCGCGGGATTTCCAGCAGCTCATGGAAACGTTTGCCTCGATGCAGGGAAAGGCGAAAGCCATACTTCTTGACGAGGTGCAGAACATAGGCGGCTGGGAGCTGTTTGTGAACCGGCTGATGAGGGAAGGTTATGCGGTTTTCATAACCGGCTCGAATGCCAACCTGCTTTCTAAGGAGCTTGGCACGCACCTGACAGGGCGGCATATCGATTACGAGCTTTATCCGTTTTCATTCCGGGAATTCCTTGAAATGCACGGCGTGAAGGAAGACGCAGATTCCACCAAAGGAAGGGGGGCGCTGTCCGCCGCCTTCCGGGAATACCTTCATGGCGGAGGCATGCCGGAGCCGGTGATTTCAAAAAATCCGGCGCTGCTAGGCCAGATAGTGGAGGACATAATCCAGAAAGACATCATAAAGCGCTACGGGATACGCAAGATAGACGAGCTCCGAAGCGTGCTTGCATTTCTCATCCGCAACGCGGCAAACCGCATCACAATCAATTCGATATCCGAAAATTTCAGGCTGAAAAGCCCGGTTACGGTCCAGAAATACCTCAATTGCGCTGAGGAGACCTACCTTCTTTTCACCTTGAGGAAATTCGAGAGGAAAACAAAATTGTTCGACAAGAACCCGCGCAAGGTGTATTGCGTTGACAACGGCATAGTGGCGCGCTATTCTCCTGGAATAGAGACGCACCATGGGGCCATGCTGGAAAACACGGTGGCGGTTGAACTTCGCAGGCGCGGGGGGAAATTCTACTACTATTTGAACAAGAACGGGACGGAAACTGATTTTGTGACGATGGGGGCAGGCGCGGTCGTGGGGGAAATCCTGCAGGTATGCCTTGAGATGAGCGATATTGAAACCGAAAAACGGGAAGAAAACGCATTGCTGCAGACATTGAAAGAGCTGAAAATGAAGGAGGGGACAATTATCACCCTTGATTCGCAGAAGGAGAAAAAAATCGGCGGTAAAATCATCAGGTATGCGCCCGCATGGAAATGGATGCTGGAAGGTGGAAGGCATGAGTGAAACCGCGCCATCCCTTGAGAATTTGCGTCCCGCCCTTGCCGGGCTGATTGTTGACAACGAAGTGGGCAGGAAGGAGGCTTATGCCACTTTCATAAATTTGGTGGAAAGGGGGTACATTGAGAACGCCAATTTTGCCAAGCGCGATTTTCAGATGGGGAAAAAAGGGCTTGAAGGATTGCGCGGTTTTGAAAAATATCTCCTTGCCGAATACGTTTCAAAATTCGCAGTAAAATGTGATGAAAACTCCTTGCACCAATTTTTGAAAAACATTGGCGCATCAAGTGCATTTGGGGAGGAAGTAATCAAGGCGGCAGAAGAGGATATGATATACGAAAGATACGCCCATCTTGGATTTTTGGGCGTTTTGTCGAAAAAGATCGAAGAAATACTGAAAGCAAAAACAGACGCATCACATTTTCTCATATTTCGAATTGCCGTCCTGATATTGTTATTGCCTGTTTTGGCTTTTTTCATTATCACGGGAAAAAACGAGTTGAATGAAACAATTTGTGCAATGGCACTGTTCATTTTACTAGCCGTTGGCGGGGCAATGTTCTATTTTTGGGTTAGAAACCGCCAAATAAAGATGGATTACAAAGAGAGTGGCGCATTAGATGAATCGATGACGTTGAAAGGCGAAAAGCTCCGCACGAAATACCTCGAACTTCTGCAATGGCTGAAAGCCCACCCCTTGAAAGAATACAGGTGGGGCAACGAATTCCTGCCGTACGCGGTGGCGTTCGGATTGTACAAGGAATATGAGAAATTCCCTAAATAGGACAAGGTTTTATTAGAAATGGCATGTAATAGAATGCAGGTGCGAATATGCTAGACCTCAAATCATTGCGTGCTGACGCCCGCCCCTTCCGCGTAGCCATGGAGAACCGGGGGCAGGGGCAGAAAGCATTGGATGAAATCATACAGATGGATTCTGATTGGAGGAAAATAAAGAAGGAAGCGGATGATTTGAAAAGCGAGAGGAACAAATTATCCATCCAGATTTCGGAAGATAAGAAGGCGGGAAAGGACACGCGGGACACGATAGCCGGCACACAGGCGATTTCGGGAAAAATAAAGGGAATTGACCTGGAGCTATTGACTATTGAAACGAAAATGAATGACATTTTGCTTATCATGCCGAATTTGCCCCATTCATCCGTGCCTGTTGGGCCGGACGAGGCAAGCAATGTTGAAGTGAGGAAGTGGGGGGTGCCCGCGAAAACAGGCAAGGATGTGCTGCCGCATTATGAGTGGGGGGAAAAGGCGGGCGTGATTGATTTTGAGAGGGGGGCGAAGCTTTCCGGCAGCAGGTTCACTATTCTGAAAGGGGAGATGGCTAGGCTTGAGAGGGCGCTGATTAATTTCATGCTGGAAACGCATATTTCGCGCGGTTACAAGGAAGTGGCTCCGCCGTATTTGGTAAGCGGGAAAACCATGCAGGGGACAGGGCAGCTGCCGAAATTCGGGGAGGAATTGTACAAGTGCGCTGAAGATGATTTGTATTTGATTCCCACGGCCGAAGTGCCTGTGGCAAATATGTTTGCCGGCGAAATTTTGGAGGAAAAAATGCTTCCAATGTCGTTTTGCGCCTATACGCCCTGCTTCAGAAGGGAGGCGGGCAATTACCAGAAGGACATAAAGGGGCTGATTAGGCAGCACCAGTTCGACAAGGTGGAGCTGGTCAAATTCGCAACGCCGGAAAAGTCTTGGGAGGAGCACGAGAATTTGGCAAAGGATGCCGAGCATATTTTGCAGCAGCTTGGGCTGCCTTACAGGACGATTGCGCTCTGCACAGGCGACATGGGTTTTGCATCTGCCAAGACTTATGATTTGGAGGTGTGGCTGCCATCGCAGGACACATACCGGGAGATTTCCTCGTGCTCAAATTGCACGGACTTCCAGGCAAGGAGGATGGGCACGAAATACTGGAAAGAGGGGAAGACGGAATTTGTGCACACGCTCAATGGGAGCGGGCTTGCTGTTGGAAGGGCGGCTATTGCAATTATTGAGAATTTCCAGGATGCGGACGGGAATGTTGACTTGCCAAAGCCACTTAGGAATTTCATGATGGCTGACCAGATTAGGATGAAGAATTGATGCACGCAGGGCAAAATGTATAAATGCCCTCTGCTTTTGATTGTGTGATTTCCATGCCCCAGCTCACAGAGGAGCAGATGAAGCGCTCGCAAAATGCCTCGATAAAGGACGGGGCGCTCTGGGCGGCAATGACGGGCACTGGCGACAGTTTTATCCAGGCGTTTGCGGTTAAGCTTGGGGCAAGCACCACCATTGCGGTAATGGCTGTTGCGCTGCCGCAGCTTGTGGCATCGCTTGCCCAGCTTGCTTCGGTGCCCCTCTCAAACAGGCTGAAAAGCCGCAAGCCGTATGTGGGGGCGCTTGTGTTCCTGCAGAGGCTGCTCTGGCTGCCGATTGCGCTGGTGGCTTTCGCAATGCAGCCGCATGCGCTTGCCGTGCTTATCGCCCTTTATTGCGCCTATGTGACGCTTGGCACATCCGCAAATCCGGTATGGTCTTCGTGGATGGCGGAAGTGGTGCCGGAAAAAATGCGCGGGGAGTTTTTTTCCCGCCGGAACAAAATCATGATTTTGATAGCGGTAGCATCTGCCGCGGCATCAGGCTTTGTTTTGGAGCAGTATTTGATGGCTTACCATGCCAATGATGCGTCGCATTGGATTTTTTCGCACTTTTACGGGGCAGGGGAATTGGGCGGATTTGCGCTGCTGTTCCTCATTGCTTTCGCGCTTGGAATGGCTTCCCTTTCTTTCCTGCTTGGGATGGACGACGTGCCATATGCCCATGAAATAAAGGAAAGGATAGGCGTTGTTGAGCTTCTCGGCAGCCCGGCGCAGAAGGAAAGCAGGGTGTTCGCATCTTACATTTTCCTGCTGATGTTCGGCACATTCATAGGCGCGCCTTTTATTGCAATTTACATGCTCACTAGCCTGAAATTCGACCTGTTCACATTTTCGCTGATAGCGGTTGCTGCAAGCATTGCAAAATTCCTCACGCTGCCGTATTGGGGGAAGCTTGCGGATAGATTCGGGCCAAGGGCGGTTTTCATCACTTGCGGCCTGCTTATCCCCTTGGTTGCGGTGTATTGGGCGGTTTTCACAGACCCGCACGTGCTGTTTGTTTCAGAAATGCTTGCCGGCGTGGCATGGGGCGGATTTGAGCTTGCATGCTTCAATTTCGTGCTTGGCAGGGCGGAAAGGGAACAGAGGGCTGCGGCGGTGGCAGTGTATAATTTGAGCAAAGGAGCAGGGGTTTTCGCAGGCTCGCTTGCAGGCATACTGCTTTTCCGCTATGTGCTTCCCGCATATTCGGGCATTGGGAGTGCGTTCGTGCTCATATTCTTCATATCTGCCGCCATGAGGCTTGCCGCATCCGCGGTTTTCCTGCCACGCTTCAAGGAAGAATCGTTCGGCGGCATGGGAATGGGGCATTTCCTCTGGCACGCACTGGCCGTAAACCCATCCCTTGGAGTGTCGGAAAGGATGAGCCGCACTTTTAGCTTCGGATTGCATATGGCGCACTCTGGAATGGAATACGGCGGGAAGGCTGCAAGGGGGGGCTTGGATTTGGCGATTTACATGCTAAAGAGGGGGCCGGTGATGATTGGGAGGAAAATAAAATTGAAGAAGGGGCTGTAGGGGAAAATAAAGCTGAAGAAGAGGCTTTGAAGAAACCGCGGTTTTTAGTATTTGTAGTGCTCCACATTGCCCTCTGTCCAGAATTTCGGCCCTGATGAAATCTGCGAGGCAAGCACTTTTGACACTATTTTCATTGTGACGACAACGAATGAAACAGAGAGGAAAATAACCAGCTTGATGTCGTTCTGCCCGCTCACGAAAAGGTAAACACCAAGCAGGATTGGAGGAATGTAGCCAATTGCGGCGATGTTGGCGATTTCCTCGACTATGGCGTTGCGCTGGTCGGACTGCTGGTTCAGGAGCTTTGGGAAAATGCTCTCGTTGCCGATGACAAGCACAAGCCCCAGCACGAAAAGGATTAAGCCTAGGTCGAAATTGCCGTACATCATCACAAGCGCCCCCAGGATGACAAGCATTGCCGTGGTGGCGGAGTAGATGACGGAAATGACCTTGATGATGGCGGCCGGATTGTATTTGAGCATCGGTAATAGGATTTGCAGTCGGCTTTAAAATATTGCCCCCGCCAATGTGGATTCGGTGCGCTAATGCTAGCTGAGGATATACTTGGAAAGCTCGATATAATTCCTGTTGACGAGCTTAAAATCCATGAGCAGACCATAGAGGCGAATACGAGGGCTTTGAGGGAAACCATGCTGAATTTGGGGAGAATTGTCGACCCCATAGTGGTGGACAGGGAGCATAAGGTGGTGCTGGACGGCAACCACCGCAGGCAGGTGCTCGAGGACATAAAATGCGAGAATGCCATTTGCCAGATGGTGGATTACGATAGCCCAGACATCAAGGTGATGGGCTGGTATCTGGCCGTGCCCGAGGCAGATATTGCCGATAAATATTCGCTTGGCGGGGAGAAAGTCGACATGGAAACCGGGCAGAGGGCGCTGGACAATCTTGAGGCCTGCTTCATGCTGGTTGAGAAGGGAAGGAAGGAAGTGCGGCTTTTTGCATCCAGCGAGAGGAAAATCGCCGCGGTAATCAGGGACCAGAACGATTTGCTTGCAAAAATCCCCTGCAAATGGACAAACGAATCGAACGGCTCTGACGACTGCGTGTATTATGTCGAGGATGTTAGGGCAGGGGTGTTCCTTGACAAGGGATATTCGGTGCTGCATAGGAGGCCATACACCAAGGGCGAAATTATCAGTGAAGCGGTTGCAGGCAGGCCCTTGCCGCCGAAAAGCACCAGGCACATAATACCAAACAGGATAATCCGGCTGAATTTCCACCTCGGCTACCTGAATGAGCCAAGGGATACGGCAATGAGGATGCTTGTGGAAAGCGTGAAAAGAAGGGTGAAATACGGCTCGGCAAGGTATTATACGGAGCCGGTAATTGTAATGTATTGATTGATGGCTGGAAAAAAGGTGCGCGGATGCGGATGAACGGATTGGGTGCGGTTTGCGATGCTTGACTATTATGCGGCTTTGGGGCCGACCGTGAAAAAAATAATCGGGCTAATTGTGTTTGCCCCGATAGTATTCATCCTTGGGGCGGCAGTTGGGCTTAATGCCGCGCTTTCCGGGCTGTTGGTTTTGGGATTTTTCCTTGGCATGGTTTTCCCGGACCTGGATGTGTTCACAGGCTGGATAAGGACGACTTTCCAGACAATGCTGCTGATTATTTTCCTTGCCGCAGGCATAATGGTTTATCCGCTTGGCTGGGGCGTGATTGGAGGATTTTGCCCTGCGAAAGTGATTGGGGAAATTGCGCCCGCACTTGAAGCCGTGGCTGCATGCAAGCTCGGGTTTGCGGTTTTGATTGGGCTTGCCGCGTATGTTTTGGCATGGCTTGCGGTGTCGTGGCTGCCTGCGCGCAATTCGTTCCATTCCTGGGGCGCTGCCGTGATGTTTGCAGGCGGGCTTGGCTTGCTCAACAGGGCGATTGCCCTGACTGCCAACCCATGGCCGATTACGGTTGGATTTGGGGCAGGCTATGCCTTGCACATACTTCTTGATGGGAAGAAAACTTACGAAGGGGAAAGCGTGCTTGCGCCTGTCCCAAAGAATGCGCCGCCGATAATGAAGCATCTGAGGTTTTGACTTTTAGAAATCAGAATCGCCGAAGAGCGCCCCGCGCTGATGCGCGGTACTCTGCCGCCGAGTTGATGATAGCGGTTTTAGCATTGGAATTGCCTTTTTGCAAGGCGCGATGGCAGGGCAGTGGGATTTTTCAGGAAATCCGCCAATGCATCTAGGTCTTCTTTTTGATTCATCCTTCCGAACCAGTAGTCGCTGCCGTTTGCCTGCACTTTTACCACGTTTGCCATGCTGCACGGGCCGAGGCAGTATGGGACGGAAAGCGAAACATGCTGGAGATTTGATTCCTGCAGCATTTTCGAAAATTCCCTTAGCATCACTTTCGGATTCCCTTTTTCCGGATGCCCGCAGCAGCAGCCTTCGCACATTGACACCAGGATGTTTTGCATGATGGGATTGGATTGCGCAGGATAAAAACTCCTCTTACGCTGGTTTGGGATTATTTGCCGAATTCTGACAAAAGCATTGCCGCAAACATGAGGATTGCCCCGGACAATTGCAAAAGGGAAAGTGTTTCGCCCAAAAGGAAATACGCGAAAATTGCGGCGAAGGCCACTTCGCATACGAAAATCAAGGACACTTTGGATGGCTCGATTACCTTCTGGGCGCCGATTTGGATGAGGAAGGCGGCGGCAGTGGCAAATAGGCCGAGGTAAATTGGGATTGAAATTGACTCTGCCGTAATTGTGGCTGGGAATTCGCCAAGAAATACGGTTAAAACCGAGCCGATTAAAGCAACCGTGGCAAGCTGGGAAAAAGTGAGCCCGACAGTGCCTGCATTTTTCGTGAATTTTGAAACTGCGAGGATGTGGATGGACCACATTATTGTGCCTGCGAAGGCTATTGCGTCTCCGATGTTAAGGGCTGCGCCGAAGCCGGACAAAAGATAGAGGCCGAAGATGGCAAGGATGCAGGAGAAAATGACATTATTTGATGGGAATTTCTTAAGGAATGCCGAGGAGAAAATCGGCACAAGCACCACATATAGGCCGGTGATGAATGCGTTGCTTGTTGCGGAAGTGTAGATGAAGCCGGTGATTTGGAAAAGGAAGCCTAGGAAGAAGATTACGCCAAGAATTGCCCCGCGGGTAATGTCATAATTGGTGAGTTTTTCCTTTGAGAAATGGATATATGCGCCTAATGCCAAGGATGCGATGGCGAACCTGAACGCTATGAGCGAGATTGGGGTGTATGCTGAGAGCGCCTGTTTCATAATCGGGAAAGTGGTGCCCCATACGACGGTTGCAAGAAGGCAAAGCACAACCCAATGCCAGTAGGATAATTTCATTTTTGGGATTTTGGGGTGAGAGCTTTTTATTCTGCCTAATGCACAATTAATTTGCAATGACGACACCGCTCCAGTTGGTTAGCCTAAAAGGCGATGACCATTCAGAGTAGCTTCTGAGCGACATATTTCAAGGTTGAATTCACCAAAATCGGATTTCACAAATCGTTCTGTCAGGAAACAGAAATCGCCAAATTCTGTTCTGGAGAAAAACAACTCTGTACTTATCTAATTTTATCTATCTTGTCTTAAATCAGTAAAGATTATATAGGTATACTTTACTAAATACAGACATGATAATCGGTTTTAGTAAACCAGAAATCAAGGCATTGCGCCAAATATGCCAGAGGGAGGGCACACAAGGGCAGCTGGCAGCCAAGCTTCAGGTAACGCAGGGGTTTGTTTCGCAAATATTGCAAAAACTGGCAGAGAAAGGAATAATTGACATTAGGAAAGAGGGAGTTAAGAAAATCGTCAGGCTGTCAACTGCTTCTCATGCACAGAATTTCAAGCTGATATCCGATTCGAGACGTGATGCGAAGATAGAGAATTGGCTTTCCGGATATGCGATGGACATACTGGTAGGGATACAGGCAGGAGAGTCCAAGAAACAGATACTGAAGGAAACAGATTGCTCAAGGGCTACGCTTTACAAGTGCATAGCTGCACTCATCTCCTCCGCAGTATTGAACGACAAAGCACCTGCGGAAGCAAAGGAAAGCCAGCTTGCTATAACCGAACCTCTGATGAATGAATTCGTAATTTCTTACGCCGATAATTTGGAGCTGAACGCCCTGCGGGAGATAAAAGGGCGCAATTTGGCGATTTTCAGGATTGGAAAGCATGTGATTTTGAGAACCGATGCCAAGGAAGTGCCGGATTATTTCACCAAAACGGGCAGCACCGCATTGGCGGAAAACGGATTGGAAGCCATGCTGCCGGACTATTATGACTATTATTACAATCTGGATAAGAAAAAACGGGAAATAAGCTTGGAGGAGTCTTTCATCCACGCGCTGCTGATAACTTCCCGCCAGCACAAGCAGGACTTGACTGTGCTTACAATATACTTTGCCAAGAACCGTAGCCGCCTTGAAGTGCGGGCGCTGAGGGGCTTTGCAAAGCAATACAGGGTGAACGAAATCCTGAATGAAGTCCGGGGAAAAACAGAATTCTACAACGAGATGAAAGACAAGGAACTCTAGTTGGAGTTGACGGCACCGTCAATTTCGCTTGCCGTAAATTCCTTTTCCATGAGATGCGCCTTGGCTTGTGCGGGTGTCAGGCCTTTCTTGAGAAGGGCTTCGTATGCCAGCCGAACAATGAGTTTTTGATCCAGTTCGAGAAGCTGGTCGGCAATTGGCACAGAAATATTATGCTTTTCCTCAAGGTCCATGAATTTATTGTAGAGAAGGCCATAATAGAAGTTGCTTTTGCTTTGGTCTTTGCACTCTTGCAGTATGATTTTCCAATTCATTCCGCCGGGAGATATTATTTCCGCCATATCGTTGGTGTCCTTGTCCCTTTCAGTGATTCCCTTGAACAGAACGACATCTTCATTAGAAACAAGCAGTACGGTCAGGCTGCCATAAACTTCAAGAAGGCTTGAACGTGAAATCATTTTTTCAGAAAGGGAAAGAGCGCCGCAAACTGAATTTGTAAACAGGTCGAAACGGAAATCCCCCTCATCCATCCAAATGCTTGATGCCTTCATGTCTTCGTATGCCTTTTCAAGTTTTACCGATTCGATGAAGCCTGACACTTTTAGGGCTTGCGCGAAAACGTCGTGGTCTTTCCGATTAGTAAATACAAGGTCAAGGTCTTTGGTGCCAATCTTCTGTAAGCGGAAGCACATTGCGCCGCCGCCAAGAAGATAAACCGTAATCGGACGCCTGAGCTTTGCGCCGAGGCTGGTGAAAACCTCCTGAAGCTTTTCCCTACCGAACATTTTTCTTTCCACTGCCATACTGCATCAGTTAAATATGATGGGGATGTAGATAAATGGTTTTCGGAACCGAATTTCCGAAAGCTGCTTGCGAATGTTCGTGAGCGCGCCCATCGCGCCTTCCCTGGTAGCTTCTGAGCGCTATTGAATTTATCAGCGGATAAAATTTGAGGATTAAATGGCAAACTCGGCAAAAGAAGGGGCAAATTCCGGCATTCAAAATGCCATGGCGCGCGGAGTTTGGAATGACGACCTGTTGCGCGAGTTCGGGGAAAAGTTGTCAAGGGACGATTTTGCCGGCGCGCAGAAAATTGTAATGGGAAGCGTGCATGATGGCGCCCTCCACGGATACCTGGCAGACTTATTGATAATTGAAATCGAGACGCGCCTTGAAAACTCGCACGCGGCACAGGCGAAAAAATGCCTTGAATTGCTGCTAATTTGCGCACCGGACAGGAAAGATGAGGCGCACATGTGGTTTGCGGATTACCACATGGGGCAGATGCAGAAAAGCCTCTCGAGGGGGAGGATTGCCTCGTTCGGGCACGACCTTGAATGCATACTTGAATATGCCCCGCACCGAAAAGAGGAGGCGCATTCCCTGATTGCCCAATACTACATGGACAAGCTGAAGAGCTGCATTTACGAAAACAGGGGGCAGGTTGCGGAAAGCAAGGCGCTTGGCGACCTGATGCGCTATGGCCCCTCGCGCAGGGAAGAGGCGTATAATCTGTTTGCGGAACGGGCGCTTGATGAGATGAGGCATGCGCTTTCAAATTATGACAAGGACTATGCGAAAATAACCATGGAGGAGTTCCTCAAATACGCGCCACACCGCCAAAAGGAGGCGCAGGCGATGTGGGAGCAGCACTTGGAAACCGCGCGCAAGCGAAAGCTGTACGATATACTCGGGATTGAAAGGGCTGCAACGGAAGAGGAGATTAAGCAGGCGTATCGGCTGCTTGCCAAGAGGCTGCACCCGGACGTGAATTTGGACAATCCTGCCGCTTCGGAACAGATGAGGCACGTCAATGCCGCATATGGAATACTTGGCGATCCGGAATTGAGGAAAAGGTATGACATGAGGGGCGACAGGAAGGAGTTCAATTGAGCAGATTGCTAATAATCGACTTTCGGGCATTCGGCTATCCGGGTGGTTTTGAACGTTGTTAATCCGACCGAATTTGTCATTTCAACTTTAATTGTAACCTGGAGGTTGAGCCCCGCGTTCACCTGCTCCCCGTATGCGTCGGTGGTGTAATACCATTCCGAATTTGTCGGCATGTCTTTGGAGCGGCGCGTGCACGATTTCTTCACCGGATCCGTTTCCCAGCTGCCGCACGAGAATGCGCTGTTGGGGCCTCCGACGGTCGGGGAGGTGGTGACATAAAATATGTGGCCGATGGGGCCTTCCATGGTGCCGGATGTGCGTATGAAGTATGAGCGGGCGTATTTTGCCCCCATGTTACGAAGCACTCCTCGGACATCCCCAGTGTATTGCTCGGTTATCTCGCACGTGCCGGTGCCTATTGTGGCGGAGGAGGGCACTTTTTTCCTGCATGAAAAGTCGTCGCAGTATTCGCCCTTTGCGCATTCGGAATCATTTATGCAAATCCTGCACACCCCATTATCGCAGAGGTTTGATTTGCAATCCGCGGCAACCTTGCATTCGGGCTTGTCTTCGCAGAAGCCGAACTTCGAGCAAATCCGCTGCCCGCAGTCGGAATCGTTTTTGCAGAGCACGCAAGTGCCATCTTTGCATACGTTGGTGAAGCATTGGCTGTTATTCGTGCATTTTTCCACTTCCCTCGCCTTGCAAACTTTGTAATTGTCGCAGTAGCCGCCGGGGCAATCGGAATCCTTGGTGCAATCCACGCATTTCCCCTTATCGCATTTGCCAGTGCTGCAATCACTGGCTTGTTTGCATTGGGCATCGTGCCAGCAGGCGCCGAATAGGCATTTTCCCCAGTTGGGGCATTCATAATCGGCTTGGCAGGTTGCGCATTTGCCGTCTTTGCAAAACGCGGTGGCGCATTGGATGCCTTTTGTGCATTCTTTATCAGGCGGCGGGGGAGGGGGAGGAGGTGGAGAATTGGGCAATATCGTAAGTGATGCTTGCTTGCATATTTGCTCCCCTGCATCATCCTTTGCGCACACTTCAAAAGAATATGTTCCCGGCGCTTTGGGCGTGCCGGATAATAATCCGTTCATTCCAAGCCAAATCCCGACAGGGGGGAAACTTTTCATGGCTCCGGGCGTGAATGAATACGGAGGGCTGCCGCCTTTTGGATTTTTAGTTGCTGCATCTTTGCCGCAGATACCGTTTGCATCTGCAAGTTCAGGCTGGCAGAAGGAATAGCCGTACGGCATGTCAACTTTTCCATCGGGAAGTTTTTCAGGGGCGGAAAATGCGAGCTGGGACTTTTGTTTTGTGCACCCCCCTGCAACAAGAAAAACAAAGAGCAGGAAGAATAGGGCGAATGCGCACAATCTGCGTGAAACGAAAACAGCTTTCACATAGGTGGTTATTGGAAGCATGCATATAATTCTTCCCCACTTGTCGGCCCTGCGGCGGGAGGCGGAAATTCTCCCCGGATTCCAATATCCGGGAAGTTGTATTATAGCAGCCTCGCAAAATTGCTCGACTGCTATCTAGCAAACCCGCGTCGCAACCGCACGTACGAATTATCGGATTACTTTTCGGGTTTGCTATAAAGGAATAATTTATAGGCGACGGCGGCATGCAATTATAAATTTTGCGAAAATTAGACTGGCGTGAATGCGTATTTTGACGGCAGGGGCAGGGAGTTGCGCGGCATTTACATCGCCCTCCCCATCGTGATGCTGCTTTTCCTATTTTTCGGGTGCAACCAGGCGGAGCTTACAGATCCGGCAGCTGCACCGCCCCAGGCTGGCAACGCCGGGCAAAATCCTTCCCCCAACGCGAACATTCCCGCAGGAACTGCCATTGCAAAGCCATCATGCGAGGGCAATGGGCTCTTCGGCGGAATTGACTGCAGCAGGAAATGCAAGGAAACCGAGGAATGCAAAATACAGGCTTCGCCGTATAAGGATTTGACGTGCTATGCATGCAAGCCAAAGCCGGAAAATCCGTGGCCGTGCGGGGAGCACTGGGACTGCAGCGCATGGGACGATTCGGGCAAAGGCGTCCAATACGGCCAGGATGGAGGGGGGACGATAAAACGGGCAAGGACATGCAAAGATAAAAATGCGTGCGGAACGACAGAAACAAAGCCGGATGAGGAGGAAGTGCTGGATTTGCCGGATTTCATGACAATTGTGGACGGAACGCCCTCGGATAAATTCATAGTGGGGCAGAACAGCAGGATAGGCCTGAGGGTGGAGCCGGGTGAGGATGGATGGGAATTGCCGATACGGGCATACCTGCGAAACAATGAGGGGGCGCAGATTGGAAGCGGCTACGAATTTTACGGCAAGGATAATGCGCAGGAAGGGGCGCCGGGTGCGCCGGTTTTGATTCGGGTGCAGTGCCCCCCTGATGCAAAGTGCGAAGCGGCCACGGACTGGGGAAATAAGATTGTTACGCTCCAAAAGACAAGCGGCGCAACAGTGGATTGGACATTCTTATGGGGAGATGGGGAATATGTGGCGCCCGTGGATTTTGGGATAACGCCCAAAGACTGCGCTGAAAGCTGGTCGTGCGGGGCATGGCAGCAATGCGTAAGCGGCGTGCAAAGCAGGATATGCGCGGATGCGAACAGCTGCGGGACAACTGCAAGCAGGCCGGTGGCAGAGAGGCAGTGCACGGAGTGCGTGTCGGACTGGCGGTGCAATGACTGGGGCGCTTGCGCAGGCGGGACGCAGGCAAGGACATGCAATGACTGGAACAATTGCGGGAATAACGGCACCAGGCCGGAAATTTCTCGCTCTTGCCAGACACCGGTGGCATGCTCTGAAAACTGGGTGTGCGATGCTTGGGGCGCGTGGGGAAGCTGGGGCGCCTGTTCAGAGGCAGGCTCGCAAAGCAGGACGAGAACGAGAGGCTGCACAGACACGAATGCCTGCGGAACCGTGGAATATAAATCGGAAACGACACAGGCCGAGTCGCAGCCATGCGCTTATACTCCGACGCAGCAGAAGCCGGAGTACAGCGCCCATGAAAGCGCGCTTGGCAGCAAGATTTCAAACCTCGACTATAATGGGGCAAATGAAAATAGGGATTTGAGCGCAACGGGAGGGGAGTATGGATATAGGATACTTGGGATACCGTCGCACGTTACAATAACGGTGTGCGTATCCGCCGATGCCCCGTTTGGCTTCGTCGAATATCCGCAGTACCATTATGGATTTGATTTCACAGACACAACGCCCGGGTGCACGGACATTTACAACAAGAACAGCTGGGCAAACGGGCTATTGGTGCACCTTGGGGACCCCACCCCCGCAAATGTGAACGCGCACATAACCGTAGTGAAAAAATAAGGCGGAAAAATGAAAAAATACTCGGGCGATAGCCCCCACCATAGCCTTTTCTACCCTCCCTGCGGCATATTACCCAATCCCGGTTGTCTGGCAGGCCGAATTTCGCCCTGCCGCCCGCATGAGAAATCGTTGCGGGCCTTCTTAGCAAGCTGATATATCCGTGGATCTCCAAGGCAAAATGCCTTGGGTGAAAAATCACGGAAGGGTGTTGAAATGAAATTCGAGGAAATGGGGCTGTCAAAACAATTATTGGATGCGCTTGCCGCAATGGAATTTACTGCCCCGACTCCGATTCAGGAGCAGGCGATACCCCTTTTGCTAAAGGGGGAGGATTTGATTGGGCAGGCGCAGACCGGCACTGGAAAAACCGCAGCGTTCGGGCTGCCCATTCTTGAGGCTTGGATTAAATTCAACGGTGTTGGCCCAAATCATGTTCACCCCGACAATACCCATAACCCGCTCAACATGAGGAATGTGCATGCCAGGCACGGCGGGCATGAGGGGAATGAGGAAAGGAACGCCCCGAGCATAGCGGTTCCATCTGCGCTTATTTTGGTTCCAACGCGCGAGCTTGCAGTTCAAGTGCATGCCACATTGCAAAAGATGGCGGGCGGCACAGGCGCGCACGTGGTGGCAGTGTATGGCGGGGTGGAAATGCGCAAGCAATTGAGGATGTTCCGCACGCCGGTGGATGTGATGGTGGGCACTCCGGGCAGGACTCTTGACCACATGCGCCAGGGCACGCTCAATGTCGGAAAAGTGAAAACAGTGGTGCTTGATGAGGCGGACAGGATGCTTGACATGGGATTCATCCGCGACGTTGTGAAAATACTTGAGAGGATGCCATCGCATAGGCAGACCTTGCTTTTCTCAGCCACGATGCCCAAGGAAATTACGCAGATTGCGCACAAATACATGCGCAATCCCAAGACAATCAAGGTGTCGGAGGACAGGTTGACCGTCGAGGGGGTAAAGCAGTATTATGTGCGATGCCAAAACAGTGAGCGCATGGGCATGCTGCTTGCGGCGATGCGAACGCAAAAGCCATTTCTCTCCCTTGTGTTCTGCAGGATGAAGCATGAGGCGAAAAGGCTTGCGCAGCAGCTTCGTGCGAACGGGTTCAAGGCCGACGCGATGCACGGGAATTTGAACCAGAAACAGAGGGACAGGACCATGGAGGGGTTCAGGTCGGGGAGAATTGACGTGATGGTGGCAACGGATTTGGCATCGAGGGGAATAGATGTTCCCGGAATTACGCATGTGTTCAATTACGAACTGCCCCCTGACCCGATGACATATGTGCATCGGATTGGGAGGACGGCGCGGGCTGGCGCATCCGGAACGGCAATTTCATTCATCAGCGGCGATCCGCGCAACGCGCTTTGGGACATAGAGAAAACAACAAATTCCAAACTTTCGGAATTGCAGCTTACGCCTGACAAGCCAAACCCGGTTGAAAAGAGGGAAGGGCATGGGGAACAGCCGAGGGAAGGGCAGAATGCGCGGGGGAATCGCGAGGGGCAAGGAAGGCGGGGCGGGCATTCTTCACGCTTCGGGCAGGGGAACGGTGAAGGGCGAAGGGAGCATTCTGGGGAAGTAAGGCACAGGGGGCATGATTTTGGGCAACACCCGCAAGTCCGCCATGCCGCACCGCATCAAATCCAGCATCCGCAAGCCGGCCACATCATGCCTCGCCAAACTCAACATGTGCAGGGGGTGCAGCAGCAAACACAACATTCGCAAGCAAGCCATGCCGCACCGCATCAATCACAGCATCCGCAAGTCGGGCAGCAGCAAACACAACATTCGCAAATCAGCCATGCCGCACCGCATCAACCGCAGCATGCACAAGCAAGCCATGCCGCACCGCATCAACCGCAGCATGCACAAGCAAGCCATGCCGCACCGCATCAACCGCAGCATGCGCAAGTCGGGCTGCACCAACCGCAGCATTCACAAACCGACCATGCCGCGCAGCGCCAAACCCAACATGTGCAAGGGGTGCAGCAGCAAACCCAGCATACACAAATCAGCCATGCCGCGCCGCGCCAAACCCAGCATGCGCAAGTCGGGCAGCAGCAAACACATGGGAGGGAAGAAGGCGGGGGGAAAAAGTTTTGGGAGCGCCGAAAAGAAGGTAATGAGGAAGGCGGCGCACTCAGGCCAAAGCGCGGACCCACCCACCACTCATCGCACCGCAAACGATATTAAAATGGATATGATAATGCGGATGTGATCAGATGGAAGTGATTGTCCGCAAGCCGACCGAAGCTGAAAAGGCGGAAGCGCAAAAATGGGGCACTTGGGAAAAGGAAGAAAGCGAGTTTGACTGGCAGTATGACGAGAAGGAAACTTGCCTGATTCTTGAAGGGAAAGCGGAAATATTTTCAGACGGGAAGAAAATTGCCGAATTTGGAGCGGGCGATTATGTTGTTTTCCCGCAGGGGCTTTCCTGCACGTGGAAAATAACAAAGAAAATAAGGAAGAAATACAAATTCAGCTAACTGCCTAGAGGCGGGTCCTCGGTTCCATCCGATGCGGGAAGCCCGTATTGCACCGGCTTGGGAGTTACCGCTATCAGCTGCTTTCCGCAATCGGTTGGCAGTTTGGCGTTTGCGATGGCGTTTTCGATTTCAGGCGCAAGGGAATAAACGTAGTTGGGGCCGCCTTCCTTGGTCTGGTAGGAGAAGACAGAAGCCGTTAGGGTGGAGCAGCCATTGTCCACATGGTAAACCCTCATGGTGGCATTCACCTGGGAAGAGAGGCCGAATGCATCCAGCGTGCCGGTGAAATCGCCATATGTTTGGTTTGTTGAAAAATTTGCCTCGAAAATTTCAGAATTGAAGCTGCCGATTTGCTTTTTGTAGGAAGCCTTGGAATAAACCTTGTTCGCAGTATCCTCTAGGGCCTCTTCAAACATTATCTGCACGTTTATTGCCCTAGATTGGGAGGAAATGACCACCATGTCCGCGTCCCAGCGGTCGTATTTCGTGTACCTGCCCGAGTATGACGGGCCGTAATTGTAAGCGTAATAATTGGCAACTGAGCTTTCATCATAGTCATCAAGCTCGTATTCTTTTGGCAGGGTTAGGGGCGAAGCAGGGGCGGAATTTTGGCCCAGGCACCCGAATGAGAGCAGCAACAGGGCCGCAAAAAGGAAAAGAAAGAAGATTCTTGCCAGCCAAATCACCGGAATAATGCGTTGGGACGGGTTTTTAAGATGGCGGGGGAGGCGGCATGTCATCTCTCCCTTCTGTTGCCGGAATAGGGGCGGAAGGGGCCGGCAAGGCTGGCGGTTGAGGCGGGTATTGTGTGCTGCCATTCACTGCTGCTTTTGGCTGGGGGCTTGGAGCCGGATTGCCATCCTGGGAAAAATTTATGCAGCCGTAAATAAGAAGCAAAACGGCTGCCAAAAATAAAGCCAAAATAGATTTCCTCATCCATACACCTTCAGTAGCGGGGCTGCCCGGAGGCAGCCATTCGCAAATCCATCATCCATCTTCAGTAGCGGGGCTGCCCGGAGGCAGCCATTCGCAAATCCATCATCCATCCACCTTTTAGGAAGGGGGCGACGGGGGCGAATCATCGCCGTATCCTAGCTGGCAGGCTGCCTTTACATTGAGCCAGTAGGCCTTCCCCGGAGATAATGTGGATGAGAACACATAGCTGTGCCCTCCGATTGTGCTGGCGTAATACCATGGGCCCCCGTTCACCTGGCAGGTGCCAAGGTAGTTGGAAATTGCCACCTCGGATTCAGGTGCGCCGATTAGGTTCCAGCCTGCGAAAAGCGGGGCTGGCGTTATTTGCGCGCTGCCGGAATTAGTTACCTTTACATTGCATTCCTTGCCTGCGCGCACCCAGTAGCCATAGCCTGCGGCAAGTGTTGACTCCTTCACATAGCCTGTCGAGGCAAGCCTCCATGCCGTCGGCTTTGCATCGCATTGCGATGCCACCTCATCCATTGAAACTTTTCCGGATGCGGTTGGCACGGATACCATGTTCCAGCCGGGAGAGAGGTGCAAGTTGGTTGTGCCGGTTGCAGGCCCGCCCACCGTGAGCTTGAGCTGCTGCGTTGAGACGAGCCTATAATCTCCGGACACACGCTGGTAGACATTCACTGTTGCATATTTTGTGCCCGCGCTTTTTGCGCTGAAGTAGGCGGAAACAGTGGCGGATTCGCCCGGGGCGATGGTGATGTAGTCTGTGCGCTGCTCGGCTGATGCGTCAATGGCTGCGGTTGCCGCAGCAGATATTACGGTGTTGTCGCTGCCCTCAAGGTAGTAGGTTTTGCCGCTGCTGCCTTTGTTGCCATTTCCGTTCTCTTCGTCCTTGTCGTTGCCCTTGCCTTCCGCATTGGCTTCGCCTTCGTTGCTTTTCTCCTTCTTGCCTTCCTTTCCGGAAAAGCCGGCATTTGCGCCATAGAAGGAAGTGACCACCTTGAACTGCTGCGAGATTGTTGAGCCCGTGGATGGCGTGTAGGTTATTTTCGAGGTGATTTTCACATTGTCGTGCACGTGGATGTCGGTCGGCTCGGCATTGACATTGAGCGAAACCGCATTGCTGTTTGCTGCGCCCACATTCACGGTGATGCTGGTTGTTGCTGAAACCCCCTTGTCATCGGTCACTGTGAAAGTGGGAGTGTAGGTGCCGGCATTGTAATAGGTGTGCGTGAAAGTCGAAGTTTGGCTTGCAACAGCATTTTGCGCGGCATATTGCCCGGTGCTTCCTTCATCCCCCCAAACGACTGAATATGACAGGTAGCCGTTTTCCGGGTCGGACGCACGCACCGACCATGTTGCGCTTTCGCCTACGCCAATGCTGGTCGGGCCTGATGCGCCGGAAATGACAGGCGCCTTGTTGGACGGCCAGTTTCCGGTCGCCCGTGAGAGGGCGGCTGCAAAAACCTCATAGGCTTGCGCCCCTTCAACCACTTCGCCCGTAACATAATTCCCGTTGCGGGTGCCGATTACGAATATCGGGGTGCCGGAAATGCCAACACGCTGCGCTTCGGCCATTTGCGCCGAAACTGCCGTGGCTTTCGAGCCCCCGGTCAGGCATGTGCTGAATTGATTCGCATCAAGGCCGATTGCGGATGCGTCGGTTTGCAGCGTGTTGTCATCGGTCTGCACGTTTGCAAAAATCACATCGTGCATTTGCCAGTATTTGCCCTGGTCCCCGGCGCATTCGACTGCTTCAGCCGCCTTTTCGGCAGTAGGATAGAATGGAAGGGGCAGGTTCATGTGGATGAAATTCACGTTATTGCCGAAGTTTGATTCTATCTGGCGCATTGTCGGCTGCACCCTCTGGTCAAAAGGCCCGGGGAATTCGGAAAATTCCACAATTGACACTTGGGCATTCCCGCTTCCCTTGATTGCGCGGCCTGCGACATAGACACTGACCTGGCGGCCTGATGGCTGCTGCGGTTCGGTTGGCTTTGCCTGAGTGCCATCAAGGCATTTCACTATTTCGTGCTGGCGGTCCTGGAAGTATGCCCACACGCGCCTCTGCTTGCCATCTGCGGTTTTCCAGTCAGTGTCTTCCTGCCCCGGCACGAACCAGCGCGACCAGCCGTCGGAAAATTGCACGCGGTACTGCAGGATTTCAGGGTGCGAGCTTGTGTCAAGGCCGATGTTGGTGAATTCGGCGCTGCCGCTGCCGCCTTCGCTAATTGTGGTGCTGCGCGCGCAGTATTTGGCGCTGAGCGAGGATGGTTTGATGCAGGCGCCATTGGAGCAGCCGTACTGGCAGTAGTATTGTGTGCTAAGCCCCACGGATTCGGATGACTGCGTCCTGTAATTGTTGTTGCAGTGGTATTCTGTCAGAGTGTTGCCGTTGCAGGTGTCGGTATAGGTGCCGATGGTGTTGCCGGATGAATCGCGCCAGGTGGTGGTGCTTTTTGCCTCGAACCTTGCTCCGGCGTCATCCTCGTTGCAATAGGAAGCAGCCGTGCCCTGTGAACCAACTCTTACGCTCATGCTTGTTTTGGCAGTCAATCCCTTTTCATCGGTTATAGTGAAAGTCGGATTGTAGGTGCCTGCTGAATAGTAAATATGAGTGAAAGAGGAAGTTTGCAATGAGGCGACGGTTAAGGCTTGCACGCCAGCGCTGCCCTCGTCGCCCCACACAACGGAATAAGAGAGCGGGCCGTTTTCCGGGTCGGATGCAGCCACTGCCCATGTGCCGCTTGCGCCTGCATTAAGAATGGATGGGCCGGACACACCGGAAACAACCGGGGCACGATTTGTTACTGTTGGCACGGTGTAGCCTTCGCAGCAGCATTTCACGCTTGCTCCTGAAATGAAAGAGTCGCCGCACTGGAAATTCTTTGAGGGTTCGCCTGCGCACACGCTGTTTGGGTAGAATATTGCGCCAAAGCGGGAGTTTGTTTCAACTGGATGCATGCAGCCGTAGTTCTGGCATGTTTTGCCCTGTGAACCGCAAAAGTCCGCGCAGTTTGTCATCCTGTTTTGAGTGGACGTGTCGATGCATGCGCCGAATTGGGAATTGCCCTGCTGGGAATATGGGGCGATGCCATCGCGTGCGCCATAGTCGCAGTATTCGTCCCAATAGGTGTCGGGCGTGCCGTCCAATATGCACTGCTCCGCATACCTTGACCCGCATGCATAATTCTGGTAGCCGTTAACCAGGTCTATCCGTTCCTTTGAGGCAACCGAACCGCTGCCGCAGCTGATTGCTGCACGGTAGACATATGTGGGAGAGCCGGCCGCCTGTATGCCAGTGCCAGGAAGCGCCACTGGGATGAATGAGGATTTGGAGCCGTATTTTGCGAAATAATCCGCTTCGGAGCTTGAAGATGAAATGTCGGCCGCGGCCAGCCCGGAAAGCAACAGCGAGAATGCCGCAAATGCCATCATGCATGATTTCCAATTCATCTAACCAACTCCAAATTGAAATGAATTTAACTTCCGCTTATGCGATTGAATTGTTCGGCGCGAACTTTGCTTATATAGATTGGGCGGGGCGGAGGCGGTTTGCATTTATAAAGGATGCCCGGCGCGGTCGGGAAAATACGCCGATAAAAGCTATTGCAGGATTTCCTTTTTCACGCTCGCCAAAAGATTGCGGCCGAACGGCTCTATTTTGATGATGTTTTTCCGCTCGAGCGAGCGGAGGTTGCGCCGCACGCTTGTTTTTGGAATCAGGAGCTTGTGGGCAAGATGCCCGGATTTTGCCCTGCCTCCGTTGTGCAAAAGGAATTTCAGGATTTCCCCTTCGCGCTCGGATAGGGTGGAAAGCACTGCGGAAACTTTCTGGCTGGAAAATGAATGCGCATCAACCGCATTGGCTGCGGCTGCGCTTTGGCTGCCATGGGCTGGAATTTGTTTTCTGGGTTTGCCGCTTTTGCGCGCACTGGAGGCTGCGGATTTTGTTTTTTGCTGCCATGATTTTGGCTGCGCTGGCAATTTGCCGCTGATTGCAAGGTAGATGATGAAAATAAGCGCGATTGCCCCGAAAACGGCGAAAAACAGTACGGGCAGGTCGGAATTTTGCCTGGGCGAATCTGCAAGGCTGGCTTTTGGCGCGATGCTAATTGATGCGGAGGTGGTTTGCCCTGCCTTGATTTGGATGTCGGTTGAATTTGCCAGGGTGCCGGTGTAAGCCGAAGCCGTGCATGAGCCGGATGGAAGCGCCCTGAACATGAATTCTCCCGCAGGGCCCGCCTCCACTTCGGTGACGCCGTTTATGCGCGCATAATCAAACGTGTTGGAGGGGCAGCTTATGCGCACGCGCGCGGACGGGACAGGGGCGCCATCGGACAGCACCCTGCCGGAAAGGCTGCCGGACGGGTAGAAAATGAGCGTGGCATTGGAGCCGGAATAGGATAGGGCGGAGGTCGTGGATGCGAAATCTATTCCTGGAGTGAGCGGAAGGTCAAGAATCGCATCTATGTCATGCGCGCCCTGCGGAAGCTGGAGCAGGAACCTGCCGTTGGCGTCGGTGATGGTGCGGATCACGGTGTCGGAGTTGTTGGCGCGGATAAGCAGCACGATTGCGCTGTTTTGCACAGGAAGGCCGTCGGAATAGAGCGCCCGTGCAAGCAATGGGCTTTCCTGCGTAGGGGGGAGCGGGGGGGGAAGCTCGGTGTCGTTATAGGCGGAGTGGATGGCAGGGAGGAAAAATGCGCAAAGCAGCAGCACTGCGATTGTTGCCTTGATTTGCATGTGGAAAATTCGGCGTCTGTGTTTAAATTGATTGTGGAATGGCGCGTGTTTTTTTCATCATCTTTCCTTCATCTCTATTTTTCCATCTTTCATCCTGAAAGTTATGTCGAATTTCTCAAAAAGAGGAGACAGGCCAAGGATGCAGAACTTCTGTTTTGGATTCAGGAAAACAAGGACGGGCATTTTGCGGATGAACGCCCTTTGGTTTTTGCGGGTTATTTTCAGGTCTATTTCAAATTTGCCGGTTTCCTCTTCCCCGCCTATGCCCTTTGCGGTTGCGCTTTCGCTTTTTTCTTTTGAAAACCCGAGCGAGGCGGCTATTTCATATGGCAGAAAGGAGGTTGTGGAGCCGCTGTCGATTATGGCATTCAGTTCCACCGATTCCCCGCCGCCGAGGTATGTGACAGGTATTTTCGGCTCTTCTATGTAGGTATTCTCGCCTATTTTGCGCTTGGTGAACGGAAAGACGAATTTGACCATCTTTCTCACATCAGGAAATGGTGCATCGGCTCTGACACCCAGTCAAAAAGAGGGCGCTTGCCGGGATATTCCTTTTTCGCCTTATTGAAGACTTCCTTGAACGTATCGCCTGCTGCGACTATTTGCCTGTCAACAATGGCAATCCATTTGCCCGCGTATTTTGTCAAGTCGGCATTGGCGTAGAAATCGAAATTTGCGTCAATTGAGGCTCCCATGTAGGGAATTTCCATTATGATGTATAAATATCTTTCCAAGCCTGCTTTCCGCAAAAACCGGGGCTTAAAGCGGCAAGCAAAAATTCGTTAAAAATTTCACTTCTTCCCCATCAATAATTTTTCATAAGCAAATGAAGCCACGAGCGCCCCGATTATCGGGCCTATCCAGTAAATGGGCTGCGGCTCCCAGATTCCGGATGCAAGGGCAGGGCCGAAGGCACGCGCCGGGTTCATTGCCCCGCCGGTGAGAAGCCCCCCGAAAATGATGTCAAACACAAGGACAGAGCCGATGGCAAATCCGAAAATAGCCTCGGGGGCTTTTTTGCTTACCGCCACCCCGTAAATTGTGAGCACGAGGAAGAAAGTGAGCACCGCCTCAATCAGGATGCCGGGGCCAAGGCCGTAGGTTGGCGGGAAGCCGTAAATTGCAGCGGGCGCAAGGCCGGAAAATATGGATGCAAGAAGCAATCCTGCAACGGATGCGCCGGCAAGCTGCGAAATGATGTAAGAAATGGCAGGCTGCAGCGCGATCCTTTTGTTTGCAAGCATCGCTATTGTCACTGCCGGGTTGAAGTGCGCACCACTAATATGCGCAAGGGAGTAAATCATTGCGGACAGGACAAGGCCGTGCGCAAGGGCTATGCCGACTATGCCGATGCCGCCCTGGCTTGCATAATCGACCACGACCGCCCCGGCGCCGATGAAGACAAGGGCGAAAGTGCCGATGAATTCCGCGATGAAAGGCTTGAAATCCATGAGAGATGGCATGCTTGCAAGGATTATAAATGCAGGGCGTGGATTTGCGGGAAAATAACGCTGCCATAAGATACGCACAGTGAGGGGGGCGAGGCGGAGCAAGCGCCAGGGGGGACGCATCCCCCCGGGGCTTGCGTCGTTGGCAAAGAAGTCATGTTTAAATACATTGCATCCGAGCATTTATCCATGGACAAAGTGATGCGCACCTCGACAGGAATACCCGGGCTGGACAAGATGCTCGAGGGCGGGTTGCCATCAAGAACGATTACGCTGCTTTCCGGCTCCTGCGGCTCTGGGAAAAGCACTTTTGCAATGCAGTTCTTGCACTACGGGGCGAAATACTGCAACGAGCCGGGAGTGTATGTGACTTTGGAAGAGGATCCGGACACGCTGATTCGGAACATGACGCTGTTCGGATGGGACATCGAGGGGCTGATGAGGCAGAAGAAGCTGCTCATAGTCAAGCCCGAAGTGTACAAATTCGATTCGATTAAGCAGATAATTGCCAACGCGATTGAGAAGATACACGCAAAAAGGCTTGTCGTGGATTCGTATTCGGTCATGCTGACATATTTCAGGGACCCTTACGAGGTGCGCAACGGGCTTGTGCAGCTTGACAGGGCAATCCGCAAGATGAGCGCCACCGCGCTTGTGATTTCGGACATCACGGACAATTCGGTCACATTCTCAACCACAGGCGTGGAGGAATTCATAGTGGACGGGGTGATAGTGCTGCACCTTGTGAAGGACAGGGAAAACCCGTACCAGTATTCATCGCGGGGAATGACCATCCGCAAGATGAGGGCCACGCCGCATTCGCTGGATTTGCATAAGTTCGCGATTGGCAGCCATGGCATTGACATAGTGGGGCACGGCCCGCACACCACCGAGATGCAGATGCGCCAACCCGACAAGCATCCGGAAACGCATAAAAAACGCAAAAAGAAGAAAAAGGAAGACGGCCGCCAGGTGGATCCGGCTTCAGTAGTGAATGTGAGCGACCTGAAGCACGGCGCCCACCATGGAAGCTCCCATTTCGGGCATTTGTAAAAAATTGGTGAAAAGGCGGAAAAATAATGGCGGGAAAAAATATCGCACCGGGATTGAAATCAAACGCGGTTAGGAATTCAACCGGGGGAGCGGAGCGGGCGCCCCGGGCCGCAATGCGCGGGCAGAGCGGAACCGAATTTTTGCTGATGTTTGCAGTCGGGCTTGCGTTTGTCACAGGGGCATTCGTGATTGGCTCGGTGTATTCGCAGGAGAGCCTTGGCGCGGCGCAGGCGCAGGATGCTGTAAACCGTTTGTCGCAGGGCGCGGATTATGTTTACACCTTGGGGCCGAATTCGAAAGAGTACATAGATGTGTATTTCCCCCGCGAACTGAGCAGTGTGAATGCAAGCGGCAAGAGGCTGCTGTTCAAGCTTGACGGCTCGGGCGGGGGGACCGTTGATTTCTTTGCAAATACGAAAGCGGAATTGATTGACGCCATGCCAAAGACTTGGGGGCAGCAGAAAATTCTTGTGCAGTATTTGCCATCCGGGAAAGTGCTTTTGGGCGAGGCGGGATTGGCATGCAGCCCGTCTTACATAAATGGGGCAAATAATACAGCATATGATGTCACGATAACCAATGTGCTTGACACTCAGATTAGCGGGATATCGGCAGTGCTGGAAGGAAGCATAACACAGACTGCGACAGCAATAGAAACACCGCCTGACACAGAGCTTGACCCGGGTGAGTCCACTACGGCTGTAGTTCGTTTCAATACTGGCGGGGCGCCATCAGGCACATATGGGGGGGACTTGCTCGTAACCTCGGGCAACGGCACATGCGTGACAAGCCTCACCCTGCAGGTTGGCGGGGCGTCAAGCTGCCATGCGCTTTGCAGGTCGGCAGGGTATGCGCAGGGCGAGTGCAGGGCGGATGCATCGGCATGCCAGGCAAACAACGAGGACAACAACAACCCCTCGTTCAATTCAGCTTGCGCCCCACAAGTTTGCTGCTGCGGCCCGTCCACGGACACGCTTGGGCCGATTGTGACTAATTACACAGTATCGAATGCAAACATAACACTGAATACTACAATTAATGCCACATGCGATGATACGCTTACTGGAAATCACAATGTGGTTGAAGGCGTAGCTTGTAAAGGGCTATTTTCAGGGAGCACCTGCATCGGGACAGCGTATCAAATGATTCCGGTGAGCGCTCTAAATACCGTGCGTAACTTTACCGTTGATGTCGGCCCGTTGCCAGGCGGGCAAAACTGCATACCAGTTAAATGCAAAGATTCGTTGGGAAATTGGCCGGCATTGCCTGGTGGCTCTTGCTTCGTAGTTACATCGCCGGATACGCAAGGTCCATTTATTGCCACCATGGCTTCCACAAGCGTAGCCAACCTTGCATTTACAGCAGTCAATGTGACAGGCATAGCATTAGAAATGCCGGTTATTGGGAGCAATGCAACAGTGGCTGGATGTTACGTAAAAGTTAACCCGACAGGTCCTATGCCCGGTCTCGGTTCTTGCCCATCGTGGTCCTCTGCAACTCCCACATCGCCATCAACATATAGCACATCAAGAACTCAGAATTTCAAAGCAGAGCTAGGCACGCTTGGCACAGGAAAGGTGCATAAGGTATGTGCATATTGCAAGGACTCTATCGGCAATTGCGGAGAGGCTTATTTCGAAACTAATACTAGCACATATTGCCTGAGCATTGGAGTTCCGACGCCGGATGTTATCATTGCGATAGAAGACGCGCCATCGATGTACTCCCAATACATTACAATAGTTTCAGATAATTCTTTAGTTTGGACAAAAAACCAGACGCCAACGCTGGTCAAGAGCCTCACGTTTAACCAGCTTGCAGGCACGGGTAGAATTGGGTTGAATTTAACTTTATCTGGGGGCGCTGGACAAACGTGCAGGACAAAGTACGATATAAAAGTTGGGGGCAGCACTATACCCAATGGAACTAGCACGGTTGCCCTTACTTGTTCCGGCTCCCCTTGTTCAGCTCCGTTCAATATCCTGAATTCGACCAACTTGGGGACATTTCCTACGCCATTCATTCTGGACTTATATCTAAACATCAGCGGTGGAGGAGCATGCAATGTAAGCAACACCGCATTCTACTTTGAACAAACTAGAATGAACGCCGCAAAGGATGCAGCAAAAGGATTCGTAGATATAACAGATAATAACTCGTTAGTCGGTTTAATTACTTACGCGGGTGGCTCCACCGGATGTCTGGTTAATGGCAATCATCCGAGATTAATGGGTGAAACGCCAGTAAATAACAAAACCGCCATAAAAAATGACATAGATTCGATCAGTGGCACTTGCGGCGGCGGCGGAGCCGGAGGCATCAAAATCCAGAATGCGCTGACTAGTTCAACATCTATTTTGTCCGAAATATTGGCGTATGGAAGGAATGGCTCTGCAAGGGCAGGGATAGTCTTAGCGGATGCCCCTGGATCTGCCAGCGACACATATACTTCTGCAACAATTTGCAGAAATAACAAAATTGTGATATATACTATAGGATTTGCCTCGGCAGACCAGACTGAGCTTGAAAATGCCGCATTGCTCACCGGCGGGAAATATTATTTTGTCCCAGATGGAGCCACTCTAAAATCAATATTCAAAACAATCGGCACTTAAGGTGGGGAATGTGCTAAGGGGCCAATCTTCCATTGAATTCATGCAGGCTGCGGCAGTTTCGCTGCTTTTTTTCACGGTTTGCATGGGGATTTATTTCATGGCGCAAAGTGAATTGGCGGATGTGTCAAGGGCGGCGGACGCAAGGAGGATTTGCTATGAGATTGCATCGCAGATATCCGCCATCGCATCCGCGGGGGAGGGGGCAAGCGCCCCTTTGCTGCAGCCGCAGAAGGCAACAAACGAGGAATACGAAATATTCGTGACAGGAAATACGGGCGCGGTTTCGGTGAATTTCAAGGATGATGGCAACGAGGAAAGGGGCGCGAGCTGCTTTGTGGGGCATAGGGATATTTTGAATGCGACAGGGGCGGCGAACTTCAAAATCAAAGGGGATGAAACGGTTTCCTATTTGGGGGGGGTGGTGCGGATTGGCTAAAATAAGCACTGCCGGAAAAGGGAACGGGGCGCGATGGACCTTAGGGCGCATCAAAGGCGAAGACAGGCAGGCTGCGCACGTTAAGGGGCAAGAGGCGGGGTTTCTCAACGGGTCGGGAAAGGGGCAGTCCGTGTCGCTTGACCTGATGTTCGGGCTTTTCATATTCCTTGTGATGTTCACATATGTTGCTACGGTGCTGTTTGACCTTGCGGACAGGTATGTGGGCAACGCCAACCTTGGGAATGCGGAGCTGGCCGCAATTTCCGCCGCAAACAGGCTGGTGATGGCAGGGGGCGAGCCGTTCAACTGGAGCGCGGATGCGACAAATGCGAAATCCGTAGGGTTTGCGCAGATGCCCGGAGTGCTGGACATGTCGAAGCTAAAGGCGCTTGAAAGGCTCCCATATGCAGAAGCGCATAATGTGGTTGGGATTGGAAATGACTTCTCAATAGTGGTTGAGGAAAACGACGGAAGCAGGTATGCCACAATTGGCTTGCAGGAAAGGAATGCGACATATGTGGTGGAAGTCACCAGGCAGGCGGTGCTTGATGGCAGGCATGTGAATGTGAGGGTAAGGGTGTACGGTGAAGGATGGGGCAGCGGGTGAGGAAGGCGTGTGCGATGGGGAAGCGGGCGCAATGGCTGGGAAAGGATGGGAATGAAAATGCGGATGGAATGGCGTGTGCGATGGAAAGGAATGGAAGCGCATATGGGAATAATTTCGGATGCGGGAAAATGAGGGGGTTTGTATTCAGCATTGACGCCACCATGGGCATGTTCCTGATTTTGGTGATGCTTGCCACTGCGCTGTTCCTGTCATTGCAGGCGCAGGATGACCCGTATGGCAAGCTGCAGATGTCGCGCATAGCGCGGGATGCGATGAATTCCATGGATGAGCGCGGGATACTTGGCGGGAATTTCACCGTTATAAACAATTCGCTCAATGCCACGATTCCCCAAAGCCTTGGGGCGAACCTTCTGGTGGATGCGTATTATTACGACAACGGCAGCACCGTGTACATAAATTCCACCCAGTATGGGCTTGCGGTGCCTTCTGATGAGGACACTTATTCCATCCGGCACGAATTCGCAACAGTGCAGAACGGGCTTATGATAAATTATTCCATTGCAAGGCTGACGATATGGCAACAATGACAAGCGGCAAAAGACGGGGGGCGATGGCAGGAGCCTGTTCTGGCAGGAAAGGGATTGCGTTCGCACTCTCCGCACTGATGCTTGGGATTGTGGCGCTGATGCTTGCATCCATGCTGGCCGAACAGTCATCGCGCACAAGGCAGGCCGCGGTGAGGATGGCGGAATTGGATAATGCCGCGGAATTTTTCAACAACGCGCAGAGGCAGGCGGCAAAAATAATCGCGGGCAACTCGCATATGCTGGTGATGCCCGACCCGAACACGAGCATAAACGCCACATACCTGACAATAACTGAAACTCTTCCTGTTTCGCCCTATTTTGCAGGGGAGTTGGAATCCTATGCAAACATAACTGCAAATCTGTCCCCGTACAATTTGAGCGTGAATTTCAGCGGGTTTGGCAATGGCACGTATTTCATAAGGCCGGGAGAGGGGAATATGACGCACCCGGATGGGCAGATGCTGCTGGTTCCGGACGCAACACAGGCGGAAAAACTCGGGGGGTATGTTATTGACATAGTTTACTTGACAGGATTCCCCGGAAACATGCAGTGGGAAACGCAGGCTGCTGGCGGGCCAAATGACAATATGAGCGTTACGGCTAGAGCGCATGACAGCACATTCACCGTGAACCACATTCTGAATGCCACAATTTCAAAAAGCAGCCCAAGCGCCATAAACATAACAGACGGCACGGGCGCGCTTATCGGGCTGGTTTCGTTCGGGTCGCCCTTTGGCGGGAAAGGGGCAGTGCTTGTCGACTACCTGGGCGGCAATATAACTTTAAAAACATCGGCAAACTTCACCCAACCGTTATATGTGGAGGCGAATGCGACGATAACCCTGGTAAGCGGCGTTTTCAACAGGACTTCGCTTATAAGGGTGGGCTGAGAGGTTGTGGCATGGCAAAACTCGGGGAAATAATGCACAGGAAATTCCTCTACTTCGACCCGCACGACAAGGCATCGGCTGCTGCGCATGCCATGCACGCCCACCACATCGAATATGCGCCCCTTCTTGCAAAGGGCAAATTTGCAGGCATAATCAGGGCAAGCAGGCTTGCCAGGATGGTGCTCAAGGCAAAGCCTTTCGGGAAGAACGAGATATGGAATGCAAAGAAAGCGGGCAATGTGCAGGTCGGGGACATGGCGGAAAAATTCGTGCGGACGCTGAAAGTCTCGGATGAGCTGCCCGAAGCCATTGCGGCTTTTGCAATGACGGGCTGCTCGCAAATTTATGTGCTTGACAACCACAGGAAAGTGATGGGCATGGTGCAGGCAAAGGACATCATGGGGTATGTAGGCAGGGCGATGACCTCAAAAACCGACCATCCTGTGAAAATTGCGCAGCAGGAGCTGGAAAGCACCCATCGCCAGAGCACCACCATTGACGAGGTGCTAAGGTTCGTCCGAAAATCCGGCGTGACCACCGTGGACGAGATTTCCAAAAAGTTGAACCTCACTTCGGCGGAAGTCGAGGAATACGCGGACGTGCTGCAGCGGAGCGGCTACATAAAAATAGATTACGGGATTCTTGGGATGGCAAAGCTCAGGGGAACGGACAAGGTGAAATGAATGGCAGTTGTCGAGAACTACAAGGTTGAAGGCGACAATGTTGAGGGGGAGGTCACCATCACAAAAGACAAGGGCTCGGTGCCGGTCTACTCGCTAATCACGCCAAAGCCCGAAGTCGGCACGGCCGCATATCTTGAGCAGATAAAATCGGAATTGCTGCGGGAAGTCAGCCTCACAACCCAGGAAGTGCTTGACATCAAGCTGATGGCGGGCCTGAAAAAGAAATTCTACGACCTGGCACTCAAGCTCATCAAGGAAAGGATCCCGAGGATAAACGACGCAAAGGCCATGGAATTTGCAGGCCTCATGGTGCAGGATTTGCTTGGCATGGGCGACATCGAGCTTGTGCTAAAAGACGAGCAGCTCGAGGAAATCTGCGTTAATTCCTCGAATGACTGCATATGGATGTACCACAAGAAATACGGGTGGTGCCGCTCCAACCTCCAAATACCGACCGAAGCGAGGATTTGGGACTATGCCAGCCTTATCGGAAGGAGGGTGGGCAGGCAGATTACTTCGCAGGACCCCCTGCTTGACGCATATTTGCCATCCGGAGACAGGGTGAATGCGACGCTGGCGCCAATCAGCATGTTCGGCAACACAATCACAATCCGAAAATTCGCACGGAAGCCATGGACAATCACCGACCTTATCAAATCGAACACGATTTCCGAGGAAGTCGCGTCTTTCATCTGGCTTGCCATGCAATACGAACTCAACATACTGGTTTCAGGAGGCACGGGCGCTGGCAAGACATCGATGCTCAACGTGCTTTGCGCCTTCCTGCCGCAGAACCAGCGCGTGATAAGCATTGAGCAGACAAGGGAAATCGTGCTGCCATCCTATTTGCAGTGGGTGCCCCTTGTGGTGAGGGAAGGCATGCGCGACGGCAAGGGCGGAGTGAGCATGCTTGACCTCATGGTGAACAGCCTTAGGATGAGGCCTGACAGGATACTGGTGGGCGAAATTCGGAGGGCGGAGGAGGCGGAAGTGCTCTTTGAGGCCATGCACACGGGGCACTCGGTGTATGCCACCATGCATGCGGAAACCGTGTTCGAGACATTCAAGAGGCTGGTCAGCCCGCCGATTGAATTGCCGGAAGTGGTGCTTGAGTCGCTTCATTTTGTGATTTCGATGTACAGGGACAGGAGAAGCGGCATAAGGCGGCTGTTTGAAATCGGGGAATTGATACCATCGGACAAAGGCGAAGATGTCAGGGCTAACATCATTTACAGGTGGCGCTCGTCAACCGACAAGATAGAGGAGGAAAACCCGTCGGTGAGGCTGCTTGAGACAATCCGCACTTACACGCGGATGGATGACGATGAGATAAAAGGGAGCATAAAGGAAAGGATCAAGGTGCTCCACTGGATGACAAAATCCGGGATAAACACCGTGGACGGGGTGGGAAAGATAATCACCGAGTATTACGACAGCCCCGATGATTTGGTCAAGAGGATAAAGTAGGTAAGAAAATGGATTCCCACTCCCAAAAAAAAGGCGGTGCCGCCATGAAGAAACAGGCCTCGCCATGGAATTTGGGGAATGCCATCCGAAAGCTGTTTGCGCCCAAAGCAGGGGCAGCCGAAAAAAAAGCGCGGCATGAAAAAGAAGAGGAAATCGCCAAAGCCCTGGCAAAATCGAAGGCGCAGGAAGCCGCCAAAGCGCACGCAGCCGAAAAAAAAGCGCGGCATGAAAAAGAAGAGGAAATCGCCAAAGCCCTGGTAAAATCGAAGGCGCAGGAAGCGGCCAAAACGCCTATTTTCACCCCGTCAAGGCACGAGGCTTCGCAAAAAAGGCTGTTTGTGCCCCTGATGTTTTATCCGCCGAAACTCGCCCCGAAGCTTGCCCGCCCGTTTTTCGGCCTGGCATCGCGGATTCTGGGGGAAAAAAGCTTCCTTGCGGCCGACCTTAACAAGCTTGACGAAAAGGCAAACCCGGTCGAATACATGGGGATGGCGCTGCTCAACTCCTTTTCCTATTTCGTGCTGCTCTTGGTGGTCGGTTTTGGGGTGCTGAACAGGGTGAAGTTGAAGGATGGCCCCATGTGGGCCTTGGCCGGCTCGCTTTTCATCGCGCTTTTCATTTTGATGTTCGGCATGGCGTACCCCAAGTGGATGGGAAACAAGAAAACGCGGCAGATAGACAGGGATTTGCTTTATGCCGCAAGGCATCTGCGCATCCAGACGACCGCCGGGGTGCCCCTTTTCAACTCGCTTGTGTCCGCAACAAGCGGATACGGAGCGGTATCCGAAGAGCTGAAAAAGGTGGTGACAAAGGTGCAGGCGGGGGAGAGCCTGGCATACGCGCTTGAGGAGTCGGCGCACAATAACCCGTCCTATTATTACAACAGGATTTTGTGGCAGATGTCAAACGCGGTGAAGGCCGGAAGCGACATCGGCCCGGTGCTTTCGGAAATAGTGGACTTTTTGGCGGAGGAGCAAAGGATCGAGATGCGCAATTACGGCGCGCAGCTGAACACCCTTGCCATAATGTACCTGATGATGTGCATCATCGTGCCGACCATAAGCCTGATTTTCATTCTTGTGGTGTCATCGTTTGCCGAGCTGCCCATAACCGACACCTCGCTGGTGTTCATGATTGCCATATTCGCGTTCATCCAGTACATGTTCATCGGGATAATAGAAAACCGCAGGCCGGCGGTAGCTATATAGCTGGTGCTTATGGAGCCTCCGTTTGAAAGGTACCGCAAGTTCTGGGCAAAGGCGCTCAACTACAACGGAATACCGAGCGACGCCAAGAAATTCTCCGAAATGCTCATTTTCAGCTCGGTCGGCATGGGCGTGCTGTTCTCGACATTATACCACCAAAACCCGCCGTTTGCGGTGATTGCGTTTGCGTTTGTTGTCATAATAGAGCACGTTGGGGCATTCGCCTACCTTGCCATCGGGACGAACAAGCGCGCAGCGAGGGTGGAGGAAGTGCTCCCGGATTTTTTGGAGCTGATGGCCTCCAACATCCGCTCGGGGCTCACGCCGGACAAGGCGCTTCTTATTTCGGCAAGGGAGGAGTTCGGGGCGCTGTCCGACGCCGTATACAAGGCCGGCACCAAAAGCATCACAGGCATACCGCTTGACGAGGTGATGCTGGGCATATCCGATAGCATCAAATCAGACGTGCTTGGCAAGACCATGAGGCTTGTGGTTGAGGGATTGAGGTCGGGAGGGGATTTGCCCGAGCTTCTTTCCAAGACTGCGCTTGACTTGAGGAAATTCAGGTCGGTCCGCAGCGAAATAAACTCGATTATCCTAAGCTATGTGCTGTTCATAACCGCGGCCATTGCACTTGGCGCGCCATTGCTTTACGGCATATCCAGCTTCCTTGTGGACATAATGGTGAAAATCCGCAGCAAGGTGGCGATTAACGAGGCGACAGTGGCGAAAATGGGAGGCAGCAGCATGCTTCAGGGCAAGCTGCTGCTCACTTCAGACGGGGTGGTGATGTTCGCGTTAGTCTCGATTATCATTACGGTGTTTTTCGGCTGCGTGGCAATAGGGAGCATGACTTCCGGCAGGAGGGTGGAGGGGCTGAAGTATTTCCCCCTCATTGCCGCAATTGCCATCGGCCTGTTTTTCGGGGTTCGGGCAGGCATGGGGATAGTATTCGGGAACCTGACAAAATTCGCCTGAAAAAAAGCCGGGATGCAGGAAAGAAGGCTGCCGGGCCGGTTTAGTCAAAGCAGATTACGAACGATTCCGAGGCGGAGTTTTCCTTGATCAGGTTCGAAAGCCCGCCGGCGTGCTTTTTTATCGTGTCCATTTTCTTGTTGTATTTCTCGGTGTTAAGGAACACTTCCACAAGCGAGGACTTGAGGGGGAGGGACCCCGAATCATACGATATGTGCGACACTTCCCAGATCGGAAGCTCGATGAATTTTATCGCGCGAAGCTTTGTGAGCGGCGGGGCGTAGTATTTTTTCTCGCAGAGGTAAACCTCTATGCGGTCCTTGAAAATGACAAGCTCCCCGAACTTGTCGCGAGTGCCGAACACGATGTCCCCGAATTCGGATTCGTGCTCGCTTTTCATGTAGCCCTTTGTGAAACCCATGCAAGTTACCTCATGTGCATAGGGAGCGTGAGTTTATAAATTATTTTCAAAAGGTGGCGGCGCGGGGATTGGCATTGAAGGGCGGCTTGCGGGAGCTTGCCCGCATATGCGCCTTATTTGGGCGGCTTATGGCAGTTTGCTTGCTTCGACCATCAATGCAGCAGCATTGGTGGCCCAGGCGAGCTTACGGAAGCTTGCTCGCCTCGACCTTGTGAATCCTGTAATCCTTGTCCACTTCCTTCACTTCAAGGCGGCACTTCCCTAAAATCAGGACGTCCCCTTTGACCGGGATGCGGCGCAATTGGTAATGCAGGTATGCCGCCACCGCCCCGTAGCGCTCGGAATCGGGAAGCTGCATGTGCAGCTCCTTCTCTATGTCGTGCACGCGCGAGTCGCCGGAGAGCATGATTGCCTTCAGCTTTTCGCCCCCCGCCTCGGGCACTTCCTGCACGCCGCCCCCGCCCGCCCCCAATTCGCCGACTATTTCCTCGATCAAATCCTCTATTGTCACTATGCCTTCCATTTTGCCTTCGGAGTCAAGCACTATTGCCATGCGCACGTCGGACTTCTGCATTTTGCGGAACAGTTCGGATGCCACCATTTCGCGGGAGACGAAAAAGGCGGGGTCGAGCACCTCCCGCAATGAGGAGAGGATTGGGGCGGCAAAAAGCTTCTTCACCTTGAGCACCCCCACCACCCGCCCGTTTTCGTCAATGACCGGGTAGTGGCTTTTGCCGAATTTCACTATCTGCTTCACCATCTCCTCGCGCGAATCCTCGTATTTGAGTATTTTGACGTTTTTCTTGGGAGTCATCACTTCCTTCACAAAAGTGTCGTTGAAGTCAAGCACGCGCTCAAAAAGCACCTTTTCATCGTGCGAGATGGTCTTGTCCTCCACCCCGACCTCAAGTATGCTGCGGAATTCCTCCTCTGTAAACCCTATTTTCACCCCTGCAATCGGGTAGACGCCCGGCACCGCCATGTTGATTTTCTCAAGCACGATTACGATTGGGAAAAGCGCGCCGGAAAGGAGTTCGATTGGCTGCGCCGCAAAAAGCGCGAAGGTGTCCGCATGGTTGGTGCCGTAGTTCTTTGGGATGATTTCGGCGAAAACGATGAGCACGAAAGTGAGGATGCCCGCGCTTAGCCCGAGGAATTGGTCGCCGAAGTAGGCGGAGGTGGTGTGGGCGACTATGAATGAGGCGGCGATTGTCGCAACGTTGTTGGCAAGAAGTATTGTCATTATGGTGCGCATGGTGTTGGCTTTGATTCGCGAGAGGGTTTTTGCCTGCGGGCTGAACTTTGTCTTTTGCATGATGTAGCGCAGGCGCAGGCGGTTGATTGTGAGGATGGAGGCTTCGCACGCCGAAAGGAATGCCGCGATGGCAAGCAGGGCGATGACAGATAGGATTTCGAATTCCATGCACTGATAATGGAAGGTGGCTTTTAATAGGTTATTTTACTGCCGGTTTGGGCTTTTCCCCTGCCCAATAGGTTATTTTACTGCCGGACCAAGCTTTTCCCCTGCTCCGGCATCCTGGCGTTGGATTCTTGCGGGCGACTTTTTTTCATGCGTGATTTTTCCTTGCAGGGATTCCGGGATAAAATTCAGGTCATGTGACAGTTCCAAAAGGGCGTTCAAATCGCTGGGGAATAAGATGCCCTGAAGCCAGACGATTTTTCCGCCGCCGTGCTTTTCCCCGCCATTGGCCAGCATTACCGTGTTGCCATTGCCGCTGCATTTGTCAAAGCACGAGGAGAATTTGACAAAGAAATTGCCCAGGTGCCCGAGCTTTTTGCGTATTGCAAGTTTTTCCAGCGTGGCTGCAGGGCAGCCGGTGCAGATGGCCATTGCAGAAGCCGGGCGTGCTTCCAATGCTTTTGCTGGGGCTGGGCGTTTTTTCATAAGCGGATTATGATGTAGAAGGCATAAAAACAAACCGTGAGCAATAGTGGCATGGAAGACGGGGAAAAGGCGGCCCTTGCGGAAAAGGCGAAGAGGCTTGAGGGCAGGCAGCTCTACGTGAAGGCCGCGGAAGCTTATTTTGAAGCCGGCATGAAAGAGGAGGCTGCAAACGCGTATGAGACAGGGGGGGCGTATTTGAAGGCCGAAGAGCTGTATGAGAAAATCGGCAGGCCAAAAGATGCCGCAAGGTGCAAGAAGAAAAGGGAGGATGCGGCAAACCAGCCCACATGGTCGGACATGCACGCCGAATTCCAAGCTGACAGGGGCAATCCATACTAGTCGGCAAACGGAAATTGGGAAGGGGCATATTCTTCTCCCCCTGGTTGATTTTGATGAAATCGAAAACAGAATACCTGTGGTTCAACACGAAAAAGGAAAAAGAAATAGTGCCGATTACCGGGGAAGTGGCGCGGATTGTTGCATCAAGCGATGTGAAGGAGGGGTTTTGCCTTGTTTCGGCGATGCACATCACCGCCGCAGTCTATGTCAATGACGAGGAAAGCGGATTGATTGAGGACATAATGGAATGGGCGGAAAAACTGGCTCCGAAAGGCAGCTATAGGCATCATCACACGGGAGAGAGCAATGGCGATGCGCATTTGAAAAGATTGCTGCTTGGGCACCAAGTGGTGCTGCCGGTTACGGATGGAAAGCTGGATTTGGGGCCGTGGGAAAGGGTGTTTTACGCCGAGTTTGACGGGCAGAGAAGGAAACGCGTCATTGTAAAAGTGATTGGTGAGTAAAAAGGGGGAGGGAATGGATAATTGCGAAAGTTATCGGGGAGTGAGATGTTGCAGTTTTTGCCGCCAGAAGTGAAATTTCTTCGGCAATAGACGGAAATCCTGGCGGCGCGCTTGCCGGGTTAAAAAAACTTTCCTGCGCTTAATTTTTCCATGGCATCAACTCTTGGAGAGGAAGCTATAGGGCTGCACAGGAAAATGCGGGGAAAGATAGCGATAGCCCCGAAATTCCATGTGTTGGACAGGAAAGCCCTTTCGCTTGCTTATACTCCGGGCGTTGCGGACGTGTGCCTTGCCATTAAGGAAAATCCGGAACTGGCTTACGAATTGACCTGCAAGAATAATTTTGTAGCAGTAGTGAGCGATGGCACGCGCGTGCTGGGATTGGGCGACATTGGGCCCCTTGCAGCAATGCCGGTGATGGAAGGGAAGGCGATGCTGCTCAAGGAATTCGGGGGAGTGGATGCCGTGCCTATTTGCCTCTCATGCACTGGCGAGGATGAGATTGTTGCCGCAGTGAAGGCTATTGCGCCTTCGTTCGGTGCGATTCTGCTTGAGGATATTGAAAGCCCAAAATGCTTTGCTGTTGAGGACAGGCTGTCCGAGATGCTGGATATTCCGGTTTTCCATGACGACCAGCACGGGACGGCGATAGTGGTGCTTGCCGCGCTGATTAATGCGATGAAAATTACAGGGAGAAATGACAAGGCGGCAGTCAAGATTGTTGTCAATGGGGCAGGTGCAGCAGGCGTTGCCATAGCGAAATTGCTTTCGGCATATGGATTTTCCAATTTGAATGTTTGCGATTCAAAAGGGGCATTGTGCGATGATAGGGAGGATTTGGAGGAGTATAAGAAAAATGTGCTTGCCAATATTCCCGGGGCGGTGTGCGGGCCGATGAGGGGCGTGCTAAATGGGGCGGACGTGTTCATCGGGGCGTCAATGCCAAACATACTCAAATCAGAAGATGTGAAAACAATGGCGCCAAAATCCATTGTGTTCGCATTGTGCAATCCTGTCCCGGAAATAAGCGAGGAAGAGGCGAAAAAAGGCGGGGCGCTTGTTTATGGAAGCGGAAGGTCGGACAGCTCAAACCAGATAAACAATGTGCTTGGGTTTCCGGGAATTTTCCGAGGGCTGCTGGACTGCAGGGCGCGCAAGATGACTTACGGGATGAAAATTGCGGCGGCAGAGGCGATTGCGAAAGTTGCGGAAGGGAATGGGTTAAGTGCAGATAAGATTGTGCCTGACCCGTTTGATTCGGCTTTGCGGGATGCGGTTGCGAAGGCGGTTGTTGGGGCGGCAAGGAAAGAAGGGGTTGCCCGCGCCTGAATCTTTGCGGGCGGAAAGGAAAGAGGAGTTGCACGGGCGTGATGCGGGCAAAGATTGGTGAGAAGGAAGGGGTTGCGCGTGCATGAATTTGCCAGGGTGGCAAGGGAAGAGGGAGTGGCAAGGGCTTGATGCGGGCAAACTGGCGGCAGGAAAAATGGCAGCCGATTCTTTCGGCGTGATTTGAATGCCGGAGCACAGCACCGCCATATTACCAATGCGCTTAAATAGGGTTAAATGCCCAAGTTTAATATGGACTTTACATCCCGCGCAAAGCGTATTGTAGCCGAATTCAGCGGCCCAACCGCCCAACTGTTGGCTCCGGAAAAAAGGCTGGAGAAAATTCGCGGCTACTTGCAGAATTCAATCCTGGTGGAAAAAGCCATACTTACCCCAAGGCTTTCCGAAGCGCTTGAAAAAGGCAAAATCGGCATTTATTACGGAATCAACGTATCCCCATTGCTTGAGCCTCTGGACCAGATAGACTCGCTTTTGGTCTGCAGGCGCCTTGAGCAATGGATGAACCAGGACACCGTGGTGTTTGTCGCAGGCAAATACGGGGTGCTGAACGCCAAGGACGCGGTAGGGTTGGAAGGCAGGGGGCAGGAGCTGGTCGCCCGGGAGCAGAGCAAGAAAAAGCTCATGAACGCCGTCATGGCGCATTTTGAGCTGAAGGGAGAGGTCATGCTCACAGACGAGGTGTGGGGAGACAAGCTGTACTGGGAAATAGCAGGGCAGCTTTACCAGACAGGGCAGATTGGCTACACCCGCGGCTATTCCGACATGCAGGAACGCATCCTTTTCTCTGAAGTGCCAAAAACACTTCTGGGAGATATTCCCGGCTGGGTATCGGAGGCGCTTGCCGCAGAGCGTGCGGTGGACCTTTACTCCCTGTTGGAAATTTCAGAGGCGCTATACTTGAGGGAAACAAAAGACGCGAGAATCAAGATAGGTCCGCGCCTTGAGGAGGAATACGACATTTACATCCAGAGGGTGATGGATGTCATCCACATCACGCAGGCGGTGGATTTGCGCTCCAATCCGCAGAAGCCCAATTTCGTCACCCCTTACATTTTACGGCAGGGGGCGGAAAAGAACAGGATAGTTTTCGGCGACACCGAGGCGGACATTGCCGGGAAGCTTGAAAAGATTGACAAAACGCCGCAGCCGATATTTTATTCCCAGACATTGCATCCGCTTTTGCGGCTGCTTGCGTATGTTTCTGAATACCAGGAAATGACAGGCAAAAAACTGCTGGACGTGGCAGCCATTTTGGGGCGCCCAATGGAAAAGGACATGCTTTCCGAACCGGAGCATGAGCAAAAAAAGGTTTTTGAAAGGCTTCGCGGAACCACAGGTGAGATTGCCGGAGCCATCCACTCGCTTCTTATCGAGCCCATTCGGCGGTTGATGGACGATGCGTCCTGAAATTTATTTGGACTATGCAAGGCTTGCCGCCCCTCCTCCGGCTGCGTTCATAGCAAGGCTCAAAAAAGCCTTGGGGGGGTTGGACAGATACCCGGACACAGATTATAAACTGGCAAAAGGAGCAATAGCCCGCCGCCATAAAGTAAATGCCGGAAACATAGCCCTTGGAAACGGGGTTGACGAGCTTATTGATTCCATAACGCGGCTTGGAAAGGAGGAAGTTATCATCCCCACCCCCACATTTGGGCAATATGAAACAGCTGCCAAACGCATGGGGCGGAAAATCAAGCTGATAGATTGCATTTCCGTTGCCGGTTTTGATTTGGCTGCCCTGGAACCCCATTTGCCAGAAGCCAGGCTCATCTGGATATGCAACCCCAACAATCCGATGGGGTGCGGGCTGGATACGCGCCAAATAGAGGATATCGCAAATCGCACCGGAGGGCTGGTGGTTGTTGATGAGGCGTGCATCGGCTTCCCGGAAAAAAACACCCTTATTTGCCAAGCTCCAAAACGCAAAAACATGGTTGTGCTGCGCACCTTCTCCAAAAGTTTTGGCTTGGCCGGATTAAGAATCGGATACGCGGTTGCAAACCCGGATTTGATTGCCCAGCTTGAGAGCATCCGGCAGCCGTTCAACGTAAACTTGCTTGCGCAAGAAGCCATTCCCCTGGCGCTGCAGATGGAAAGCGCATTCAAGGCGCGCTATTTGAAGATGGCAGAAAGGCGAGAGAAATTATCGGCGGCACTGGTTGCGCTGGGTTATGATGTGATGCCTTCGGAGACAAATTTTGTCACGTGGAAAATGGCGGATAAAAAAGCCGCCATCCGGCTTTTCAAGAGGTTGCGCAGCCGCCGCATCCATATACTGCCCCCGGGCAGCGACGAATTCAGCGGAATGCCCGGAAACTGGTTGAGAATAACGGTTGGGTCGGAATTTGAGAACCGGCTGCTGATAAAAGCGGCCAAGGATTGGCAATAATCCGGATAAGTTCATTCAGCTGGCCCGGTCATTTTAGCAGGGTCAAGCAATTTGTCCAATTCCTCTTTTGTGAACAGCTTTTTTTCCGCAATTACCTCTTTTATCGGCAGGCGCCTTTTATCCGCCTCCTTGATTAATTCGGAAACCTTGTCGTAGCCAAGCTTGGGGGCAAGTGCCGTTGCCACAATAAGGCCGGACATCAATGCTTCGTGCGTGCGCGTTTCATCAACAACAATGCCGTCGATGCAGAATGTGCGGAACATGCCGCAGGTGTTTGTTAGGAGTTCTTGGGCGGAAAGAATGTTGTGCGAAATTAGGGGAGTGAGCACATTCAGTTGGAGCTGGCCGCCCCTGCATCCCAATTCTACGGCGTAAATGTGAGACATGGCTTGCAATGCCGCCATTTCAGCAGCCTCTGCAATTGAAGGGTTTATTTTTCCCGGCATGATGGACGAGCCCGGCTCCACTTCGGGCAGGCGGAATTCGCCTATGCCCGCGCGGGGGCCGGAAGAGAGGAGCTTGAGGTCGTTTGCAATGCGGTGGAGGGTGGTGGCAAGCTGGTTCATGGCCTGCGCATAGGGAAGGAATGCGTTCATGTTGGAAGTAAGTTCTACGGGGGAAATGCCAGATGTGAGCGCAAGGTGGGTGTTCTCCGCCAATTTTTTCACCATCAATTCACGGAATTTCGGATGCGTATTGATGCCTGTGCCGATTGCGGTGCCCCCGATGCCCAATTCGCCGAGGCGGGAGGTGGCTGCGTCAAGGGCGAGGCGGTCGTTTTTGATTGCAATTGCAAAAGCCGAGAAAAATTGTTCGAGCGTGAGCGGCACGGCATCCTGCAGATGCGTGCGGCCGGTCTGCACCACATGGGAATATTGTTTTGCCTTTTGAAAGAGGGAGGCTTCGAAAGCGGCGGCGGCGGATGAGAGTTTTGGATGCTCATGCAATACGGCAAGCCTGATTGCGGTGGGGATTACATCATTTGAAGACTGGCTTTTGTTCACGTCGTTGTTTGGGTGGATTATGGAGTAATTGCCTCTTGGCTTGCCCAATATTTCAAGCGCGCGGTTTGCAATCACCTCGTTTGAATTCATATTGAATGGGGTGCCCGCCCCGGCTTGAATAACATCAAGGGGGAATTCGTTGTCGAATTTTCCTTCCGCAACTTCTCGTGCTGCCTGTTCGATGGCGTTTGCCTTTTCAGGCGGCATCTGCCCAAGGTCTAAGTGCACTTGCGCCGCGGACTGCTTTATCCTCCCTAGCATGTGGATGAAGACAGGGCGGGCGCGCATATTTGTCAGGTTGAAATTTTTGGCGGCGCGGACTGTGAATACGCCATAATAGGCATCGTCTGGAACCTCGACCTGGCCTAAAAAATCCTTTTCAACGCGCATGCAAAACCACCATTAAGATTTTGGATTTGGCAGATGGGGGAAAGCAAGCATAAAAAGTGTGCCGTTGATTTGTTGGCTTGGTGCGTCAAATGTCGATATACGAAGTTGAAAAAACTCCCGTGAAGGGGATAAAGGAAGCCGAGGCGCTGGTTAGATGGACAGATGCGTGCGAGGAAAGCGTGCCGATTATGGCGCCGAAATTCATTTTTTTCGTGCTGAAGCTGCATGGGGTGAGGAATGCGGTTGCCAATATTTTGAAGCAGGAGTCCATATCGGTTGGGGCGGAAGCTTCGGTGTCGCAATACTGCGTGAACTGCTCCAAGCCAGCAAGCAACGTCGTGTTGGCAGGCACGCTTTCGCAGCTTAGGAAGCTGGTTGTCAAATTGAAGCAGCAGGGCTATCAGCTTCCAGAGGCGGTGGGGCCGGGATACAAGGCGCTGGCGGATGAGATAGAGGAGCAGATAAGGCGGCAAAAGTAGGAATTGCCAGGCAGGGCGCAGGCGTGGCTGAACTGGCGGGCGCCAAATCAGAATCTCCGAAGAGCGACCCGCGCTGATGCGCGGGACCGTGCGCGAAGCGCACGGTATGTTCGCTCATGCGCCCTGCTGCGGCAGG
>Ga0209514_10000976_pt1 | contig 53679 bp, 54 predicted proteins | sample Subgrocontami58m_FD_187452 | JGI IMG/M metagenome (GOLD analysis project Ga0209514, IMG submission 187452) | Subsurface groundwater microbial communities from S. Glens Falls, New York, USA - GMW37 contaminated, 5.8 m (SPAdes) (version 3) | ecosystem: Environmental > Aquatic > Deep subsurface >... | reverse complement strand
AACCTCTTCGAGTGGCTGGCGCCTTCACGATCGACGGTCTCGGTGCGCCCTTTATTGATCGGATCGAGGGCGATCCTTCCTGCGTGGAGGGGCTGAGCCTGCCTCTTCTCCGTCGGGCGATCTACTACTTTGGCTACTCATTCAGAGATTTTCGGTGATTTGCCCCTTTCAACCTAGGCTTACGACCTATGGCGGATGAACGAGCCCAGGGTGATTTCCACCGCCGAGATTTCCTCCGCTTGGGTGCGGCTCTCGGACTGGGCGCAATCCTCTCCTCGGATCCCGCCATGGCAAGTCAACCTTCCGCCGCTGGGCCGGATATCACCCACGGCCTGCGAAGCAGGAAAGAAGTTGCGATCACTTTTCATGGCGCTGGCCCGATCTCTTATGCAAAATCAATTCTGGCCGAAGTGGCAAGGGCAAACGCGGGGATTTCAGTTCTGGTTGTCGGCACCTGGCTGCAAGAATTCCCCGAGATGTCGAAAATGATCCTTGATGCAGGGCACGATCTTGGCAATCACACCATGACACATCCTGTCCTGACCCAACTCTCTCTTTCGAAGGTGCAGGCTGAAATCAATCGTTGCGACGCCATCTTGACCAAACTCACCGGACAAAAAGGTGCTTGGTTCCGCCCTTCGGGCACTCTCAAGTCGAACGCGACCATTCGCATCGCCGCCGGACGAGCCGGATATAAGAACTGCATCACCTACGACGTCGACAGTCTTGACTACACGGATCAGAGCACGAGTGCGACAGTCAAGACCGTCGCAAGATTGGTAAAGCCAGGCAGTATCGTCGGTATGCACTTTGGCCACGCGCATACCATCAAAGCGATTCCACTCATTCTGGCAGACCTTCACGCTAACGGGCTAAAACCAGTAACACTCACACAACTCCTTCGTAAGTGAACATCCAACGAAAGTGGAAACAGAGCATATGCGCAAAGTCTTGATTGCCAACCGCGGTGAGATCGCGATTAGAGTTGCCCGTGCCTGCAAGGACCATGGCCTGAAAAGTGTTGCGGTCTACGCAGATTCTGATCGTGACGCTGCACATGTGGGCGCATGTGATGAAGCTTTCGCCCTAGGTGGTACCACTGCAGCTGAGACATACCTCTCTGCAGAGAAGATTATTGAACTGGCAAAACGCAGCGGAGCGGATGCGATACATCCTGGTTATGGTTTCCTGTCAGAGAACGCCGACTTTGCATCGGCAGTCATTGACGCCGGATTTACTTGGATCGGGCCACCACCATCTGCGATTCGCGCGCTGGGTGACAAAGTGGCGGCGCGACATATCGCAACACGTGCAGGTGCCCCGCTTGTTGCTGGTACCCCGGATCCGGTTAAGGGCGCCGATGAGGTCATAGCCTTTGCCAAGACCCACGGTCTCCCAATCGCCATCAAAGCAGCGTTCGGTGGTGGCGGACGCGGCCTTAAGGTAGCCCGAAATTTGGAAGAAATCAGTGAGCTCTACGATTCAGCGGTTCGAGAGGCAGTAGCCGCATTCGGTCGCGGCGAATGTTTCGTCGAACGGTACCTTGATAATCCTCGTCACGTTGAAACTCAGGTGCTTGCGGACTCACATGGAAACGTAGTTGTCGTTAGCACTCGTGATTGCTCACTGCAGCGTCGTCATCAGAAACTTGTCGAAGAGTCACCCGCCCCATTCCTAAGCCAGGCGCAGAATGACGAACTCTATGCATCGTCGAGGGCGATCATGCGAGAAGCCGGCTATGTGGGAGCTGGCACCTGCGAATTTCTCATCGGCCAAGATGGCACGATCTCTTTTCTCGAAGTGAATACCCGTTTGCAGGTTGAACATCCAGTGAGTGAAGAAGTGACTGGCATTGATCTGGTGCGCGAACAATTCCGAATCGCCGATGGTGAACAGCTGGGCTATGGCGACCCGACAATTCGCGGTCACAGCATCGAGTTTCGAATAAATGGCGAAGATCCGGGCCGCGGATTTCTCCCAGCTCCTGGAATTATTACCAAATGGCAAGCACCAAGCGGTCCTGGGGTCAGATTGGACGCTGGCTTCGGGGCCGGTGATGAGATCAGCGGCAACTTTGACTCGCTCCTTGGCAAACTGATTGTCACTGGTGCAAATCGCCAGGAGACACTGGCTAGAGCACGACGCGCCCTCGGTGAGTTTGTGATCGAGGGAATGCCAACGGCCTTGCCATTTCACCGTGCGGTCGTGCGTGACGAGGCCTTTAATTCACCGACTGGATTCAAGGTTCATACACGCTGGATTGAAACTGAGTTTGTAAATGAGATTCCGGCTTTCACGGCAGCAGTGATCTCCGGAGAGAAGGTAGAGAAGCGCGAAACCATCGCTGTAGAGGTAAACGGCCGGCGAATCGAGGTATCCATACCTGCCGGGATAAGTTCTACTCCATCAGTGCCAAAGCGTTCGATGGCCAAGAAAACTCTCGCTGCAGCAACCGGTGCATCGCTCGTTGCACCGATGCAAGGAACCGTTGTGAAGATTGCAGTCTCAGAAGGTGACTTTGTGACTGCCGGAGCACTCGTTCTCGTCGTCGAGGCGATGAAAATGGAGCAGCCACTACTGGCTCACAGATCTGGGCGAATCAGTAACCTAACTATTGAAGTTGGCGCAAGCGTTGCCAGCGGTGTGGTTCTCTGCGAAATCATCGAATAGCCACGCGTGCTTCCTCACTCTCTGCATGGACAAACGCCGGCTCCATATCGGAAATTTCGGATCGCGTTAGACCATGCTGACGCGCCACCACAGACCAACTCGAAACTGCTTCCAGCACCTCCGCCAGAACGTTGACAGCTTCGCCATCATCAAGGCGGAAAAATTCAGCCACGTCCACTAGGTTTTTAATCGTCGCTCGTGTGTCAAATTTGCTTATTGCGGTACTCAAATTTTTTGCCCCAGGGTTCGGATTCGGATTGAGGTCGAAGGCTGGCGAGAGATCCCAGGAATCTCCACCAGCATGCAGAAATCCGTGGTTGCGCAAATGATCATCGGTATTTGATGCAAGCACCGCAAATGCCATTCGCCTCCACAGTTCAGACAGGTCCTGACTCGTCTTCGACGACCGCTCTTCAACGACCGCAGCGATATCAAGGTAGCTGCGTTGGTCTCCGTCTGCGGCCTCTAACATCGTCATCGCACTTGCATAGCCAATTCGGCGATCCAAGTCACGGTCGAAGCGATCGACGATTAAGACGGAACGATCGCCCACTTTTATCAATTCTGAATTTGGGACGGTAATGCCAGCGGCGCGGGCCAGATCTAGAGCGACTTTCTCCCAAACGATGACATTCCAACGATCGGATGCGAAGCTTGGAAATTTTGCAATCGCAACCCGTCCTGAGGTGTCGCGCACGTGCGCCTTTGGGCGAGCACCACCCAACGAGCCACCCGCGTGAACCAGTCTCTGCAATTCTGCATAGCCCGCCTCTTGTTTGTCGGAATGTTCCGCAATCCTTATTAACGCCGGCAGTTCGATGAGTTCTGGAACACCTTCCGCGTCAGTGGCGAGAAAAGGTCCTGCGTCGTCCTTTCGGAATCGCAATGCTCCCTGACGGAGGTCATCACGCGCGCCGAGCAGAAAATCTATCTCCCCTAAAGAATGAGGAGTGAGGCCAAGACTCCCAGCGCGAAGGCGTTCGGCGCGTTGAATCAGATTTCTACCCCACCTGTCAGGAGCGCAATCGGCAAATGCACTAAAGATTTTCTGCTTATCCCGCGTCTGCAGTATTCCGCTCACCAATGGCAGAGCGGGATCTAATGGATAGGCCTCGGGGCAAGCTAGGTAGGTGTCGTCGTAAGTGAAACTCGCCGACTCGGCGCCACGGCGAAGGTGAGGATAGAGCCGTCCGGCTCTCATCGTTTCTGTGTCAAAGGTGACATGGACTTCGATGGCTTCAATCACGTGGGTCACCGCCTGACTATTGGCCGAACGCGCTCAGGAAGTGACTCCTCTGAGCGGAGGCGGCCAACATCAGTTAGATATGGGTCGAGAGCCGCCACTAATGAGTCAAGTACCCCCAGTGCCCGAGCGACACGGAGCAACTTCTCGACGCTGGCCCCCTCGCCCTTCTCCAAGCGCATGACGGTGTCTCGAGAGACACCTGCTCGGTCGGCAACCTGAGCAATCGTTAGTCGACGCAAACGCCGCCAGGTGGCCAAGTCGCCACCAATGCTTCGTAGCCCCAAAGTCACCGAGGTTGGAGTTTTCGCCTCACCCATACGGACCGCCTTAAGATGGCATATTTACGACGTTATGCCCTTTAGTATCGCAGATATGCTACTTCACTGTCCAGGCCCTATCCGCTGGTGTGGAGCTGTCTGGCTGCTTCTGCAATAGAGCCTGAGAGCGACGGATATACCGTGAACGCTTGGGCTATCTGATCGACCATAAGGCGAGCACTCACCGCGATCGTGACGGGAAAGATCAGTTCGCTCGCTCGTGGTGCGCAGATAACGCCACCAACGACAACGCCTGCCTGAGCAAATAACTTAATAAATCCGTCTTCGATCTTCTCCATTTTTGCACGTGCATTAGTCGCAAGAGGCAAGTTGATTGTTGAAATTCCTTCCGCGTCAGCATTGCAGTTGCCAACCGTCGCAATTTCAGGGGCGGTGAAGACCGTCGATGAAACCGTTTCTAGATCGAGCGGCGAGACTGCATCTCCCAGCGCATGCCACATCGCAATCCGTCCTTGCATGGCGGCGACGGAAGCAAGCATCAACACACCCGTGCAATCGCCGGCCGCATAAACTCCAGGAATGTTGGTGCGAGAGACTCGATCGACCTCGATAAAGCCTTGTGCAGTAAGAGTTATTCCGGCCTCAACTAAACCAATTCCATCGGTATTCGGTACCGATCCCACTGCCATGAGGACATGTGATCCTGAAACTTCACTGCCGTCTGAGATGGTCACAACGACACCATCGCCAACTCGCCGAGCAGCCGTGGCGCGTGCTTTAGAAAGCACCACGCCACCATGTCGCCTGAATACAGTTTCAATAACTTCGGCGGCTTCGATATCTTGGCCTGGCAGAACGTGATCGCGTGACGAAATGAGGGTGACCCGAGAACCAAGTGCCAGATAGGCAGAGGCAAACTCGGCGCCAGTCACACCTGAACCAACAACGATTAAATGCTCCGGCAACTCAGTCAGTGAGTAGACCTGATCCCAGGTCAGGATTCGTTTCCCATCTGGAGTCGCATTTGGAAGTACTCGTGGGCGAGCACCTGTCGCCAGCAGTACGACATCGCCGGTAAGGACCAGGTCGCCGACCAGGACTCTGCGATCGCGATCAAGACGTGCGCGCCCTTTGATCACATTGATTCCGGCACGCGTAACGCTCGCACCGACGTCCGCAGATTGTGCAGCAGCCAACTCAATAATCCGGGCATTCACTTGTGCTAACTCAAAGGTCGGCGTAACGGCATGGAGTCCCAGGGCATCAACATCAGAGGCGCCACTCATGGCCGCAGCCGTTGCGATCAAGGCTTTACTCGGGACGCAATCGGTTAGTACCGCCGAGCCGCCTAGGCCACTCGCCTCGATAAGGGTCACTTCTGCGCCGAGTTGGGCCGCCACTAGGGCCGCCTCATACCCGCCAGGTCCTCCCCCAACGACAATTACGCGTGTCACCTATCCCATTCTTCCCCATCGGACCTACTCTCCACACGTGGGTCTCTACGCGGCGTATGGCGAGAACCTCGATCCGAGGCAGATGCTCGTCAGGACGCCCCATTCACCCAGGCAGAGCACCGGCTGGCTTGATGGCTGGCGCCTGACTTTTGGCGGTGAGCACTGGGATGGTGCCCTCGTCACCGTTGTGGAGGTGCCTGCCGATGACCCAAGCCAGAGCAGATGCCGCGTCTTTCTCTCGCTCTATGACCTAACGGCCGAGGATGAGCGGACTCTGGATGAGTGGGAGGGTCTGACGATCGACCTCTACTCGAAGGTGCGGGTCCGCGTCCGGACCCGAGACGGGACGCCGCTTGCTTGGCTCTACGTACTCAACGATTACGAGGGCGGCCTACCGAGTGCAAGGTATCTCGGTGCCATCGCAGAAGCCGCACAGGCGGCTGGCGCACCGAGCGAGTACATAGAGGAACTTCGTAACCGGCCCTGCATTTCAAATTATGAGCAGCCCTAAGAGCTGTAAGACCTTCGATACTCCTCTAGTTCATAGACGATTTCGTCGGCCCTACTCGCTTGACCACGTCTGCGGGACCTACCAGAAGAAGAAATTGCCCAGGCCGAGATTTTCTCTCCCTCAGTTGTCTTTACCGTGAGAAGAAGCGTGGCTGAAATCTCGCTGATGGCTGGCCACGGGATCTCATGTTTTCTAAAAACGTTCTGTATTACCAGAACATGCTGATAGACCATGATGGCCGGCCTAATTGCGACCAGCCAAGCGAAGAGTGCGATCAGAATGGCCACCGCGAGAGAAATACTCGAAAAGCCCTGCCGGAAAATGGCAAGTAATATCACTAGTGCCACCCCGATTAACGCCCATCCAATAATGAGGGCCTCTACAGCGCGGTAACGAGTAATCATGGCTACATCCTGGCAGTAGATTTCTCTTATGAGCCAGAACCTCCAAGATCTTTACGCCGACCCGATGGGAACAGCCGAGGCTGCCGCAGAAATAATTCGTCAGCGAAGCGGCGGGAATCACGACGTCGCACTAGTGATGGGCTCAGGCTGGATCGATGCGGTCTCCCGTTTCACTGCCGACGGCATGGGTGAAGAACGGGTGGAGATACCCGTCACTGATTTACCTGGGTTTCCTGCGCCAAAAGTCGAAGGGCATGGGGGAAGTGTGAAATCAATCAGGATCGGCGATAAGAATGCACTGGTGTTCCTTGGGAGAACTCACCTTTACGAACGATTGGGCATCGAGCCCGTAGTGCACGGCGTTCGAACCGCAGTGAAGGCGGGCGCCAAAGTCATAATTTTGACGAATGCTTGCGGCGGGATCAATACCGATTACACAGTTGGGCAGCCTGTTCTGATCAAGGACCACATTTCACTAACTGGAATCTCACCTTTGAGTGGAGCGACCTTCGTCGACCTGACCGATCTATACAGCGCTCGATTACGTAATTTGATGAAATCAATCGATCCTTCGCTCGTCGAAGGGGTCTATGCGCATTGGCGAGGTCCTGCCTACGAAACACCAGCCGAGATCCGCATGATGCGTGCGATGGGCGCCGACTTAGTCGGCATGTCGACGGTTCCTGAGGCAATCGCAGCGCACGCGATGGGTGCGGAGGTACTTGGCATTTCCCTGGTCACCAACGCTGCCGCTGGGGTGACTGGTACCAAACTCGATCACCACGAAGTCATTGCTGCCGGTAAGGCATCTGCAGAACGAATGGGACTGCTCCTTCGCGATGTCATAAGGATGTTGTAAGTGATCGACGAAAAATTGCGGGCCGAAGTTTCCGCATGGATACTCGACGACCCTGATAAGCAAACCGCCGAAGCATTGAGCAGTGCCTTGGCTGATCATGACGAAATCGAACTGCGCGCAGCCTTTAATGGTTTTCTGCAGTTTGGCACCGCAGGCCTACGTGGCCCAATCGGTGCAGGCCCCTCACGAATGAATCGAGCGGTAGTAGGTCGTACCGCACTAGGCCTCGGCGCGTACCTAAAATCTCGTGGCGGCATGCGGGTGGTGATCGGCTATGACGCAAGGCACGGCTCACACCAATTTGCTGTTGATTCTGCGGAACTACTTGCCGGTGCTGGATTTGAAACGTTCCTGATGCCTAGAGAATTACCAACACCAGTGCTCGCCTTTGCAGTCAATGAGTTGTCGGCACATGCTGGAATCATGGTGACTGCAAGTCACAATCCACCACAAGATAATGGTTATAAAGTATATCTCGGCGGCACTTTCGATGGCCTTCATTACAGAGGTTCGCAAATAATTCCGCCAGCGGATTCTCAGATCGCCGACGAGATCGCAAAGATAACATCGATCAAAAACGCGCCACGAAGCTCTGCCTGGACTTACATCTCTGAATCGGTCATTGAAAAATACATTTCGATCACTGCCGCGCTCGCGCCAGTCGATGGCGCCAAGACATTGCGCGTTGTCCATACTTCACTTCACGGCGTTGGTTCCCAAACCTTCGAAGCCGTGGCAGTCCGCGCCGGATTCATTGACGTCCTGACTGTGCCAGAACAGGCCGAACCTGATCCAGATTTCCCAACTGTTGCGTTCCCGAATCCGGAAGAGCCCGGTGCGATCGATCTCTCTATCGAACTAGCTACCCGCGCCAATGCAGACCTAGTGATCGCAAATGATCCAGATGCGGATCGCTGCGCAGCCGCAGTCTTTGATAAAGAGATCTCACGTTGGCGAATGCTACGTGGCGATGAAGTTGGCGCCTTGCTCGGTGAAACCATCGCCCGGCGCCTGGCGAAGAGCGGTGAGCAGGGCGTGCTTGCTTCATCGATTGTTTCGTCATCGCTCCTTGGCAAGATCGCGGCACACTACAATCTCCGATTTCGCCAGACGCTCACCGGGTTTAAGTGGTTATCACGAGTTGAACACTTGGCCTTCGGCTACGAAGAAGCGCTCGGCTACTGTGTCGATTCAATTCACGTCAACGATAAAGACGGAATCTCTGCTGCAATCGAGATAATGACCATAGCCGCCGAATTAAAAGCGGAGGGGAAAACCCTCCTTGATTTACTGGATGAGATCTCACTTCGACACGGCGTCCACGCCACCGATCAGGTCTCTATCCGGGTAACCGACCCGAGCCGCCTGAGCGGTATCGTTGCGAATTTGCGAGCTAATCCACCCGCGACCGTCGGCGGCAGAGAAGTAACTCAGATCGATGATCTGGCCAAGGGGAGCGCAGATCTACCGCCCACCGACGGTCTTAGGATCCACCTGGCCGACGCGCGAATAATCGTCCGTCCAAGCGGCACTGAGCCGAAGATCAAGTGTTATCTCGAGGTCATCGTTCCAATCGAGAGCACTCTTGCAGCAGCGAAAAGTGAAGCGCGTGTACAACTAGCGGAGATTGCCAATCAGATGAGGACATCTCTACAAGGTTGAGTCATATGGGTGAGGCGTGGCGTCGCTAGGCTTGGTCCATGTCCGCACCGCTGGCGAATGCCGCACTCCTGGATGGCACCGATCACAGAGCGCTCCATCGCTTCCTACTCGCCCTGCCTGCCGTAGATCAGGTCGGCGCAGAAGGACGGGCCGCAATGCTCGCTACTCGGAGCATCAAGACCAGCAGCAAGGTATACGCCATCGATACCGCAATTTCGATGATTGATCTGACCACCCTCGAGGGCGCGGACACCCCTGGCAAAGTTCGGGCTCTCTGCGCCAAGGCGGTCAGACCAGATCCGACCGACCCCACCGCTCCCAGCGTTGCCGCTGTCTGTGTCTACAACGACCTGGTTGGAATCGCGCGCGAACATCTTGATTCGATCGGCGGAAAGCAGATCCACGTCGCCGCGGTGACTACCGCCTTTCCTTCCGGTCGCGCCTCGATCGCAGTGAAGCTGCAAGACACCCGCGACGCAATAAACACGGGAGCGTCAGAGATCGACATGGTGATCGATCGCGGTGCGTTTTTAGCCGGGGATTACGGAAAAATCTTCGACGAAATTGCCGCTATTAAAGAAGCCTGCGATAGTGGAGAAAAGCGAGCCCACCTCAAGGTGATTCTTGAAACCGGCGAGCTAGTCACTTACGACAATGTCAGACGAGCCTCGTGGCTTGCGATGCTGGCGGGTGCCGATTTCATCAAGACCAGCACGGGAAAGATCTCGCCAGCAGCCACTCCCCCAGTTGTGCTTGTGATGCTCGAAGCAGTGCGCGACTTCTATGCCAAGACCGGAACCCGAATCGGCGTAAAGGCAGCCGGCGGAATCAGATCAACTAAGGACGCAATAAAGCAACTAGTCCTAGTCAACGAAACCGCAGGAGAGGAGTGGCTGAACCCAACGCTCTTTCGGATTGGCGCCAGCGCGCTGCTAAACGATCTACTCCTGCAACGACAGAAACTCAGCAGCGGCCACTACTCAGGCCCCAACTACGTAACGCTCGACTGAGAGGCATCAATGTCATTATTCAAATACGCCGCAGCACCTGAGTCGCGTGCAATCGTCAATATCGCATCCTCATATGGACTCTTCATCGACGGCGAGTTCGTTGACGGAACCGGCACTGCGTTTAAGACGATCAATCCGGCCACTGAAGAAGTGCTGAGCGAAATTGCAGAGGGCTCGGCCCTCGATGTTGATCGCGCAGTGAAGGCCGCACGCCGCGCCTATTCGAAAGTATGGTCGAAGATGCCGGCCGCCGAACGCGGCAAGTATCTGTATCGGATCGCGCGAATCATGCAGGAACGCGCTCGTGAGTTCGCCGTGCTTGAAACGCTCAACAATGGCAAACCGATCCGCGAATCACGTGATGTCGATGTACCGCTGGCTGCTGCGCACTTTTTTTATCACGCGGGATGGGCAGACAAGCTGGAGCACGCAGGAGTCGGTAGCGCACCAAAACCGCACGGAGTCGTGGGTCAGATCATTCCTTGGAACTTTCCACTACTGATGCTTTCGTGGAAGGTCGCGCCCGCTCTAGCAACCGGGAACACCGTCGTGTTGAAGCCAGCAGAGACTACGCCGCTGACGGCGCTACTTTTTGCTGATGTCTGTCGTCAGGCCGGGCTTCCTGCGGGTGTGGTGAATATCGTCACTGGTGCTGGGGCAACCGGCGCTGCCCTCGTTTCGCATCCAGATGTAAACAAGATCGCCTTCACGGGTTCCACCAAAGTAGGCAAGGCGATCGCTCGTGAGATCGTTGGCACAGAGAAGAGTGTGACCCTCGAACTTGGCGGCAAAGGGGCCAACATCGTCTTTGATGATGCACCTATGGATGAGACGATCGAGGGAATCGTAAACGGAATTTTCTTCAACCAAGGACACGTCTGCTGTGCAGGCTCGCGTCTACTCATCCAAGAGAATGTCCAGGATGAAGTGCTCGATCGCCTGCGTAAGCGAATGGCCCAACTCCGAGTTGGTGATCCAATGGATAAGAACACTGACGTCGGCGCAATCAACTCGGCTGCTCAACTTGGCAGAATCACCGAACTATCCAACACTGGCGATAGCGAAGGCGCCGAGCGTTGGAGCGCGCCGTGCGACTTGCCTGCAAAGGGTTTCTGGTACGCACCAACAATTTTCACCGGAGTTACGCAGGCACACCGGATCGCTCGTGAGGAAATATTCGGCCCGGTCCTTTCAGTATTGACGTTCCGCACACCGGCCGAGGCGATCGAGAAGGCGAACAACACTCCTTATGGTCTCTCTGCGGGAATCTGGACGGATAAGGGTTCGCGAATTCTCTGGACTGCGGCCAGGCTCCGCGCCGGAGTCGTCTGGGCCAATACTTTCAATCGCTTTGATCCAACGAGCCCATTCGGCGGTTACAAAGAATCTGGTTGGGGACGCGAAGGTGGCCGCCACGGATTAGCGGCTTACCTAAAGCAGGGAGAGCAAGCATGAGCAGGATCGAAGTTCGCAAGACATACAAGCTCTTCATCGGTGGCGCCTTCCCTCGCAGCGAGTCGGGACGAAGTTATGAAGTCGTTGATAAGGAAGGCAACTTCATCGCAAACCCAGCAATGGCCTCCCGTAAAGATGCGCGCGATGCGGTCGTCGCTGCCCGCTCTGCTTACGTCGGATGGAGCGGCGCAACTGCATACAACCGCGGCCAAGTCCTCTATCGGGTTGCTGAGCTGATGGAGGCGCGGCGCGATGAATTCATCGATGAGGTATCGCTCAGTGAAGGTATTGGCAAAGGCAAGGCAGGCAAGATCGTCGATGCTGCTATCGATCGTTGGGTTTGGTACGCAGGATGGAGCGACAAACTCGGCAGTATTCTCGGCGCCACCAACCCAGTCGCTGGACCTTATTACAACTTCTCGATCCCTGAACCAGTAGGAGTAGTCGCACTTATTGCCCCGCAGGATTCATCGCTTCTCGGTTTGATCGATCTGCTCGGAGCCGCACTTACAACGGGCAATACCGTAGTGGCGCTTGCAAGCGAAGCCTCTCCGCTGCCGGCAATAACGTTGAGCGAAGTTCTTGCCACGAGTGATGTGCCCGGCGGAGTCGTGAACATCTTGACCGGACGCACCAAAGAAGTTGCGCCTTGGCTGGCATCGCATATGGACGTCGATGCAATCAATCTGGCTGGCGTCGCCGCGGAGGACGTACGGAATCTGGCTGGCGAAGCCACCGATAACCTCAAGCGAGTTATCGCACCGAAGTCGCGCGATTGGCTGAAGACTCCAACGCTTGAAGCCATGACGTCATTGCTCGAGGTTAAAACGGTCTGGCACCCAGTCGGCATCTGATTTAACCAATCAGCAGCACAAACCAGGATGGGCCCGAAAGTGGATGAATCAATGGCAAACGCAGAGTCTCATATTCTTGACAATCCAGTTTGGTCGGCTCTGACTGGACCGCAATCACCAATAGCTGAAGTCAATGGTCTTGCCCGGCGATACCCACCGGAGGTTTCGCCATTTTCGGCGATCGCGGACGTCTACGATCCGCAGGCTTGGCGAGATCTCGCAGAGCTCATCGGTCCCGGCGGGACTGCAGTACTTACTGGAAGGCTCCTGAACATTCCCGATGATTGGCAAGTCCTAGGAGGTGGCACGGGCGTACAGCTCATAGGAGACGCTGTCGAGGGCCGGGAAGATCATGACGCTCTAGAACTTGGTGTCGACGATGTACCAGAGATGCTCGACCTTGTCTCTCGAACCCAACCTGGTCCTTTTCTGCCTCGCACTATTGAACTCGGCGGGTACCTTGGTTTTCGAATCGACGGCGTCCTTGTGGCTATCGCCGGATGTCGGGTACACCCCACAGGTTGGCGTGAAATAAGCACGGTATGCACGGACCCTGCACACCAAGGAAAAGGCTTGGCTGGACGACTTGTGAGGGCAGTGGCCGCAGGAATAAGAGCAGAGGGAGACCTTCCATTCCTGCATGCATCCACCAACAATGAAAACGCGATCCGACTTTATGAAGCGCTTGGTTTCAGGTTGCGATCTCGCTCGACCTTTGCCGCAGTGAAAGCTCCGAGCACTCAAGACTCCTGACTCTAGGTCACTCGATCGAGAAACCCGTCCAATTCGTGTCTTTTTCGATCACACAGAACCGATTTCCATCGGGGTCTTCTAGCACAACGAAATCTGGATTGGGTCCGTACAAATCCCAATCAACCTCTTTGGCTCCAAGCGCAATAAGTCGAGATATTTCGATTTCTTTATCGGTGGCATATAGATCAAGGTGAATACGCGGATGGGACTGCACTGGAGTTTCACTTTTCATAAGCGCGAGTTGTGAGCCATGTCCATTCTTTGGAACGAGGACAGCCCAGGTGTCGTCGTCAGGAGTTTCTCGAAGCACATAGTCGATTGCCTCCTGCCAGAAAGTGATGGCACGGCTCAAGTCTTCGACGCCTAGCACTATTGATCCAATTCTGATCATGACAGAAGCGTACATAGGCACCGTATGTGAAAACGAGGTCAATCTATGGAAGAAGCAACCACGTCTATGGTGTCATTGACCAGTGAGAATCGTCCGACCTGAAGAATCTCGCTTGGGTAGCTACCTTGGTGCACTTAAGCGAGCCTTGGTCACCGATGCCAAGAATGATGAGGACGCTCATTGGCTATCGTCAGCGATTGATGCAATTGAGGCAGATTCCGCTTCTTTTCTGGCAAAACAAGATGATCCGGAAGCTTTGGGTGGTGACATAAAGCTGCCCGACGGGACCTTTGTTTCTCGAATACCAGGCTTTACTCGTTGGATGTGGGATGGGGAAGCGTGCGGCTCCATCAACTTCCGTTGGCAACCAGGAACCACCAACCTGCCTCCGACTACCTTCGGACACATCGGCTACCGCGTCTTCTCATGGAAGCAAAACATGGGATATGCATCTGAAGCGCTAAAACAAATTCTCCCCGAGGCAATCCAGTTGAAAATGCCTTTTGTAGAGCTAACCACTGATATTGATAACCACGCTTCGCAAAGAGTGATCACCAAGAACGGTGGCGTTCTCCACAACGAATTTATTTTCCCTGAGTCCTATGGTGGTGCCAATGGACTCAGGTATCGGATCTATCTATGAACAGGTTGGATAAACCATTGACGTAACTCAAATATGCCCGGGTGGAGCGAGAGCGACGTTTCCCACTGCCGAGCCAATTCTCTCCCATTGTGACTGATAGAAAGTTGTTCATTCAAGAGTCGCAGGTACCTACTGCGGATGCAGGCCATCCTTCATCCTGGTGATGTTGTGCTGTTTGCAGACGACTGGGCAGAACGCGGAAGACAAGCCATCGCTGCACGCACTCCCGCGGAAATGTGCGGTGCACGTTTCCGCGGGAGTGTCCATTCTTGTAGACCAACTCGAAGATGAAGTACGAGTAAGGCTTGGACGCGTTACTTCACTCGTACGAGCCAGCGAACTCGGTGAGCCCGACGCGTAACTCCTCTATAAAATATCAACTAATGCGGCAAGTTGAGATCTTGAACTAATTGGCGGAGATCCACTGGTTTTGTTGTGTCGACCCGGTGAACTGTTCCTAACCCGAGAGGCTCTGCAACCTGACTCCACATCTCCCAAACTGCATCGCTGCTTCCCGAACTCTCAGTGTGTATCCAATGTCGGAATGGCGCTCGCTCCTCAAACCGCCTACGGGCAACTGCTAAAGGAACACCGCACCAAACTTCATGGCGGGTCGACACCCCAGCACCTTCGATTTCACGCGCGATAATCGGCCGCAAACGTGCGAGCTAGGGCGACTCAATTACGGCATGTCCATGGACATCGGCAACGATCCACCACAGGCAGATTGCTGCAGCCATACCAAGTTGTTGACTCCATTCGACACTCGTGGTTTCCCCCGGTCGCCAATTCCTTAGCAAGAGTCGACTTACCCGAACCAGGTAGTCCGTTGACGATGATTAGCGACATGTCATTTTGATGTTTGGTGCGGGTCGGTAGTAGAAGCGAGAAGGAGCACGCTCATACCGGTATCACTTCCCGACTCATGCTCCTCTCCTGGATGCCAAAGCACGACTTCGCCTGATGAGATTGGGCGTCGAACTCCATCCTCGCCGGTCACCCATCCTGATCCCGCGATGACCATGAAAAGTTGCCATAGTTTTGTTGGATGGCAACCCAGTAGTGAGTTCTTTTCATATCGAGCAACATGTACACGAGTCTTCTCTGCACTATCGAGAACTCCAGCCTCCCACAATCGGACCGACCGACTGCCGAAACGGTCCTCTTCTCCAGTGAGCAGTGAGATGAATTCCATGTCGACTAGGGTGCCACGATTTCCGTTCCACTGGGGTTGGATTCTCGCTAGTTCGAAAGGAAAGTCACTTGCCCTCACGCGTAACTCTGACCAACTTCAGCTTTCGGTTGGTTGAAAGGACATGGCCGATAAGACATATTGAGTTATAGGCCAACAGCGGAACACATACGGTCAGGGGATTTGGCATGAGAATTAGAGTGATTGCGCATCGCTTGCTTGCAATCACTGCATGCCTGGCCGCCATTGTCGTATTGGGTGGTCCGCTCGCCCCAAACCGGCGAGCACAGCGTTATGTACACATTAATGAACCGTGGAAAGTCCGCCTGCTTACTTCGTGGATATCCAGGCATCAGCTTTTACGACAGCAAGGGTCGCCTCTTGCCCTTTAAATACACATGGTACGGCACGCAGTATGTGACGCACGCTGCACCAGTCGTGGTTCTACTGCAGCGAGGCACCCGCTCGTACTTCCTCGTAGCCAAATACCGCTGCGATATCGGTGATGCAATGGAGGCGGCGACCATTCACGTGTACCCACCAAATACCAAGCAACAACTAATTGGACGTGTGTCACCATCGTCAGGTGTCTCAACAATCTCTTACTGCAAAGGTGGAACCAAAGATCCCGGACAGGTCGTCGAAGTCTCTCCCGTCGAAGCATCCAGTCACGCCACATTTCCGGCTGCGCCGACGATTCACGTGACTCCTTCGATCAACTTACGCGGCGGCGATCCTGGAGGAAAGTTCTTCGTTTCTGAATGCGCGACAGCTGCTGATGCAAATGTAAACGGATGCGGAGATCAATTGGCCGCCCAGCCATTTGGAGTGATCGACGAGTCCGGAGCGGGTTCGATCACGTTCCACGTACAGGCGACGGCTGCAACGAAGCCATACAACACGACTGCCTCCCAACCGTGCACGGATCAATGCGTCCTTATGGCGACGGGAGGCTTTGGAGGGATATTTGTTTATGCGCCGTTGAAGTTTTCAACCCGATGATCATCAAGAGCGCCATAACAGCACGGCCATTGATCCGGACTGGACGCCGCCCCGAATTCTTTTACGAGTGATCCAGATCGTTGGAAACTCTTGAGTAGATGACAAGGTCAACACGACCGTCATGAACTCTCCCTGCCTGGCGCGCGATGCCTTCGCAAACAAATCCCGCTTTCTCAGCAACCCTTTGAGATGCACGATTCTCAGTTGCAACTCTTACCTCAACCCTGAAGAAGGGTTGCTCAACCAGTACCCATTTACTTAGCATGTCGAGCGCTTGCACCATGTATCCATGCCCACGTTGTTCAGGCGTGGTCCAGTAACCAATTTCGCAATTACCGTTCAACCATTCGGCGCGTTTGATGTCGATGCAACCAACAAACGTGTCGTTCTGCTCGATTGCAAAGACGATGCCGGTACCTGATGTGAGAGCCGATACGGCATGCTCGTTGATAAACCACTTTGCGTTGTCATCGGTATATGGCATCGGAAGTGGGAGCCACTTCTGAGTTTCGAGATCATTCGCGGCAATAGTGATCAAATGGACATCTGTATCGCGAAGCATGCGGAGGGTCATCGAATCCCGCTGGATCGACTGCGCAGGAAACACCTTGCCTTCGCTCATCGCATCAGATTACCTGGGGGCACGCTTTCGGCACGGGTCACTCGCCTAAAGCAATTAAGTCGCTAACGTAGGCAAATGAATTTGAAGCGGGCATTGGGGCCTTTGGCCGAGCCCTCCTTTGCCCGCTACTTCACGGCGGTTGTGATTTCGAACGCGGGCAGCTTTGCCAGCGTGATCGCGCTTAGTTTCGCGGTTCTGGCTGCCAGTAGCCCAACTGCGCTTGGGTTCATCTTTCTCGCCCGTGAGATTCCCGTACTGGCACTGGTGCTGGTGGGTGGTGTCTTCGCGGATCGCTTGCCACGTAGGTTTGTCTTGGCTGGAGCGTCGTTCGTGCAAGGCGCCAGCCAACTTGTTGCCGCCGTGATATTGATCCATGGATCCGCGAACATCCCGGCGTTGGCTATCTGTGCAGCGGTTAACGGTGCGGCAAGTGCTTTCGGGTATCCGGCCACCACTGGGCTGATTCCGCAGGTAGTAAGCGCTTCTCGGTTGCAGCAGGCGAACGCTCTACTAGGACTGACTCCGCGGATTATCGGCATTGCCGGGGCGGCTCTAGGCGCTTGGCTGATCAATTCCATCGGGGCCGGGTACGCGTTGGCGTTCGATTCGGTTACCTTCATAGTGGCAGGTGCCCTGCTGGTCACGGTGGCTAAAGATGCACCTCGGATAAAACGTGGCACTAGCCCACTGGCTGATCTAGCCGAGGGCTGGCGTGAGGTTCGATCCCGCACGTGGCTTTGGACGATGATCCTTTCCTTCGGTGTGTTTCAACTCGCCTACTTCCCAGCGCTCACCGTGTTGGGTCCAGAGATAGCACGAAAACACCTCGGTGGAGCACCCGCCTGGGCGAGCATCATCACTGGGGAACTCATCGGCGGCATTATCGGCGGGGCAATATCGTTCAAAATTCGATTCCCCCGCCCCCTCCTTCTCACCAACATCGTCACCATCCCGATCATCGTTCAACTTGTCGCCTTCGCAATGGGTTGGCCACTGATAACTCTGGTCATCTGCGCAATGTTTACCGGAGTGGGCTTCTCGATCGGCGGCACGATCTGGTTCACAACGCTGCAACGGGTGATACCTAGTGAGTCGCTAAGTCGTGTCTCCAGTTTCGACTGGTTCGGATCTTTGGCGCTCAACCCGCTTGGTTACGCCCTCGTCGGGCCTCTTGCTGCAGTGATTGGTGAGAGGAGAACTATGGGCTTTGCCGCCGCACTGCTCGCGGCAGCTATCTTCCTACCCTTGACTGTGCCTGCAGTGGTGGGTCTTCGTCTTCCTCCCATCGAGACCACTGCTCTATCGGAGGAAGAGTCCGAGGGTAATCCTTTGGGCGATTGTGGCAAGAATTAGAGCGAAGTGGAATCTTTACCCATAGCCCCGCCATTAGATAATAGGGAGGCACAATAACTCGCACCTCATTAAGTGGGTTGCCATCTTTCTTCTCGAGGCCCTGAGTTCGGTGAACGAAGTAACTATCTAGGACAACCACCAAGTTGTTGAAATAAACCAATTCGAAAGATTTGCTGGCACCGTTGAACACGTCGAATGGTCGACACTGAACTACGTCGACGGTTCAACAACCAGCGAATCCATGAAGCACTAAACTACGTTCCACCCGTCGAATTCGAGGCTCACTACTATGAGACCAACGAGTCAGAAAGCCTAGCCGTTTTGGAAATGATTTAGTCTCCACAAAACTCGGCGCGATTCAGCGAACTCATCTGTCACAACAACTTTGCGTCTCGCAACCGCGCAACCGTGATCATCGACAATTCCGGTCAGCACGTGTGACACGCTTCGATAAATACTCGTGAGTAACAGACAAACCGCAAGTCGCAAAGGATTGTGGTGCCCGTCGCGGCGAGTCGAGCCACACAATGATTTGCTTTAAGCTGACTAAGACTCCATACTGACGCGCATGTCCGCTCACTTGTTCGCTGTCGTGCGTCGCCATGTGGATCACATGCGCGTCAACAGCGCCATGTGTATGCGCTCCGACTGAACGTCGTCCTACCTGCCTAATACCTGCAGCCCGGACGTGCGCGTTCGTTCGGGTGCCCTGTCGATTCTGCGGCCAGTTTCGTAGTCGACTTTCGCTTTGACGTCGCGTTCGTCCCCAATCTGGGAGCCGATCGTATGACTACTAATTCCGACACTTTCAAACACCCGCCCGGCGTCGATTCAGGACGCCGCAGTGAGGGTCAGTGGGCGTTGGGCGATACTGAACCGTTAAACGTGAATGAGAGTTTCAAACAAGTCGATGATGGTTTGAACGTGCGGGCACGCGTTGAGAACGTCTATGCCACCGGCGGCTTTGCCTCGATCGAACCGGATGACTTGAGCGGTCGTCTGCGATGGTGGGGGCTGTACACGCAGCGTCGACCAGGGCTCGATGGCAGCCAGACCGGGTCGTTGTCCTCGGAGGAGTTGAGCGACGAATTCTTCATGCTTCGGATACGAAGTGATGGAGGTCAACTAGCACCTCAACAGTTGCGCGCAATTGCTCAGGTTTCTAAGACCTACGCCCGAGACACTGCCGACATCAGCGATCGACAGAACGTGCAATTACATTGGGTGCGGATCGAGGACGTGCCGAAGATCTGGCAGATCCTCGAGGCGGTTGGACTTACCACCGCCGAGGCGTGCGGTGACACACCCCGAGTGATTCTTGGTTCGCCGGTGGCCGGAGTGGCAGCTGACGAGATCATCGACGGTACGTCGGCGATTGCAGAGATAGCGCGCCGTTTCATCGGCAATCCCGCATTCTCAAATCTGCCACGCAAATTTAAGACGGCGGTCTCGGGGTCTCCGCGTCAGGATGTGGCACACGAGATCAACGACGTGTCATTTGTCGGCGTCATCCACCCAGAGCACGGACCGGGTTTCGATGTCTTCGTAGGAGGAGGGCTCTCGACGAATCCAATGTTCGCCCAACGCCTGGGCGCGTGGGTATCGCTTGAGGAGATACCCGACGTCTGGGAGGGCATCATCTCGGTCTTCCGGGACTACGGCTACCGGCGACTTCGCGCTAAAGCCCGATTGAAGTTCTTAGTAGCCGATTGGGGGCCGGCTCGGTTCCGCGAGGTGCTGGAGACCGAGTACCTGCATCGTTCCTTGCTTGACGGACCCGCACCTGCGTCGTATTCGGGTCGACGGGACCATATTGGGGTTTACGGGCAGGCGGATGGCCAGTTCTACGTTGGCGCAGCGCCGGTGGTGGGTCGCTTGAACGGAACCGCACTGGGCACGGTGGCCAATCTTGCTGAGCGGCACGGCTCCGGTCGGGTGCGGCTGACGGCGCAGCAGAAATTGGTGATCCTCGACGTTTCGGCCGAAGGGGTCGAACCCCTAGTGGCAGGACTGGCTGAGGTCGGTTTGCAAGTGCGCCCGAGTGAATTCCGCCGTGGGGCGATGGCTTGTACCGGCATCGAGTTCTGCAAGTTGGCACTCGTCGAAACGAAAGGCACAGCGACTCGACTGGTAGCCGAATTGGAGCAACGCCTGCCCACGTTTGACCAGCCTCTGACGGTGCACGTGAACGGTTGCCCAAATTCATGCGCGCGAATCCAGGTGGCCGACATCGGCCTGAAAGGGATTCTCGTCACGACTCCAGAAGGAGAGCAGGCGGAGGGTTTTCAGGTGCACCTCGGCGGTGAACTCGGCGACGAGTTCGGTCGAAAGCCCCGTGGGTTAAAGGTTTCTGCTGCCGAGTTGCCCGACTACGTGGAGCGGGTCGTACGCAACTTCGAAGCTGGCCGTGGCCCGGACGAGACTTTCGCCGATTGGGCCCGTCGTGCTGATGAACAGGTCCTCTCATGAATCGCAACCTCACCGATAAAGATTTGGTGGCCAAGGGATCGGCGCTAGTTGCAACCGCGAGAAATGACGTGGTGGCGCAGGCGCGGGTGGCGTTGCGTTGGGCGCGGCTGACGTTCGGCGATCGGTTGGTCGTCGCGAGTTCGATGGGCGATGAAGTGTTAGTACACCTAGCTTCGGAGGCGGCCCCTGGTGTGGAGGTGTTGTTCCTCGACACCGGTTACCACTTCGCTGAAACCATCGGCATGCGCGACGCGGTAGTCGATAGGTATGAGGTTCAGGTGCGCACAGTGTTGCCACTTCTTTCGATCGAGGCTCAGGCAGCCGAGTTCGGTGCGGACCTTTGGGCACGGGATCCCGATACCTGCTGCGCGATCAGGAAGGTCGAGCCACTGGAGCGCGGATTGCAACCGTATGCGGCGTGGGTGACCGGAATGCGCCGGGTCGATGCCCCTACCCGTACCGACATCGACGTTGTGGAGTGGGATGCCCGGCGGAGCAAAGTGAAACTCAATCCACTCGCCGCGTGGAGTGATGATGATGTAGATCGCTATGTCGCGGCCCACGGTGTCTTGCAGCACCCACTGCGCAAGATCGGCTATGCGTCGATCGGCTGCGCGCCGTGCACCAGGCCGGTCGCGCCCGGTGAGAGCCCGCGGGCCGGACGTTGGAGCGGAACCGGCAAGACTGAATGCGGAATAAACACGTGAGGCAGGACAGATGACGACCCTCGACTCACTCGCACAATCCGCCGTTCCCAACCGGTTGTTCCTCTCCCAACTCGACGCACTCGAGTCTGAGGCCGTCCACATCATCAGGGAAGTTGCCGGCGGCTTCGAACGCCCAGTGCTGCTCTTCAGTGGTGGAAAGGATTCGGTCGTGATGTTGCACCTGGCCGCCAAAGCCTTCGCCCCCGCCTCGATCCCGTTCCCCGCTCTACACGTGGACACCGGCCATAACTTCCCGGAACTTTTGGAATATCGCGACCGTTGTGTGAACCGTTACGGAGTACGACTGAAAGTCGCCTCCGTTCAGGATTTCATCGATTCGGGGCGGCTACTAGAACGGCCCGACGGCACCCGCAACCCGTTGCAGACAGTGCCGCTACTTGAGGCCATCACCGACAACCGGTTCGACGCAGTGTTCGGCGGCGGACGCCGCGACGAAGAGAAGGCCAGAGCCAAAGAGCGGGTCTTTAGCCTGCGCGACGAGTTCGGGCAGTGGGATCCACGTCGTCAGCGACCCGAGCTCTGGGATCTTTACAACGGGCGGCACCGGCCCGGCGAGCATGTTCGGGTCTTCCCGCTTTCGAACTGGACCGAGCTTGATGTGTGGAAGTACGTGGACCGGGAAGGCATCGACCTTCCCGCAATTTACTTTGCTCACCAACGAAAGGTATTCCAACGCGACGGCATGTGGCTCACACCTGGTGATTGGGGTGGCCCGAAGGAGAGCGAGCCTGTCGAAACCCGGACGGTGCGGTACCGAACGGTTGGGGACATGTCCTGCACCGGCGCCGTCGAATCGGACGCCACCACCGTCGCCGACGTGATCACCGAGGTGATTGCGAGCACCATCACTGAGCGGGGTGCCACACGAGCCGACGATCGGCTCACTGAAGCTGCAATGGAAGACCGAAAACGAGAGGGGTATTTCTAATCATGACGAGCAGCACCCAAGAACTTCTCCGCTTTGCCACCGCAGGATCAGTAGACGACGGCAAATCCACCCTGGTCGGCAGATTGCTCCATGACACGAAATCGGTATTGGTCGACACGCTCGCTGCAGTTCAAAACGCCAGCGTTGCCAAGGGTCTTCACGAGATCGACCTGGCTCTGCTTACCGACGGATTGCGAGCCGAGCGTGAACAAGGAATCACTATTGACGTCGCCTACCGCTACTTCGCCACTCCGCAACGCTCTTTCATTCTGGCCGACACCCCGGGGCACGTCGAGTACACGCGGAACATGATTACCGGGGCCTCCACCGCCGAACTCGCTCTGGTTCTAGTGGATGCCAGACACGGAGTCGTCGAACAGACCCGACGCCACGCGGCAGTCGCAGCGCTGTTGGGAGTACGCCACCTCACTCTCGCGGTAAATAAGATGGACCTCGTTGGCTACGACGCCGGACGCTTCGCCGAGATCGCGGCCCAATTCACCCACGTTGCCGCATCACTGGGGGTGGCCGACGCGGTCGCCATCCCGGTTTCGGCGTTGGTCGGCGACAACGTAGTTACCCGCTCAGAACACACGATGTGGTACACCGGGCCGACGTTGCTCGAGCATCTTGAGCAAGTGCCGGTTGGTGAGGACGCCGCTGCCGAGCCACTGAGATTCCCCGTGCAGTACGTGATTCGCCCGCGGAGCGACTCTTATCAGGACTATCGCGCCTACGCCGGCAAAGTGGCTCATGGGGTTGTGCGAGTCGGGGACGAGGTGGTTGTCCAACCAGCCGACCACCGCACCACAGTCATTGCGATCGACGGGTTGGCCGGGCCACTGGATTATGCCGTGGCTTCGCAGTCGGTGTCTTTGCGATTAGCGGATGCACTGGATGTCTCGCGCGGTGATTTGATCTCAACTGCGCAACACCCGGCTCCGGTGACCCAGGACCTCATCGGAGATGTCTGCGTGCTCTCCGATCGCCCCCTCGGTTTGGCAACTCGGGTGTTGGTCCAGCACGGGACCCGGATCGTGCGAGCAAAGGTCAGCGAGGTGATCGCCCGCCTAGATGTTGGGACCCTCCGTCCACGGGAGTTCGCCGGTCAGCTCGCCCTCAACGACATCGGCCTACTCCGGCTCCGACTTGCTGAACCATTGCCCGTAGACGACTACGCGCAATTCCGTCGCAATGGAGCATTCCTCATAATCGACGGCTCCGACGGGTCGACTATCGCGGCCGGTATGTCGGTAAGCATCCCCGGTCGATCGGTTTCACCATGAGGTGGCAGGCGAATAAAGCAATCACGAAAGTGCGTCGTAGCGGCATCGGGGTGACCCTGCTGGTCTCGTCGGCTCTGCTCACCAGTTGCGCGACCAGTTCGGCCGCACTGCCGCCTCCAACGGAGGCAACCATGCTCCGGCTGGGGTACCAGGCAAACGTAACCGCCGCACTCCCGCTGGTCGGCGTGAACGATGGGACGTTCCAACGAGCCCTCGGTCAAACCCAACTGAAGCCCGTGGTATTCAATGCCGGACCCGCTGCGGTGGAAGCACTATTCGCCGGGTCCATCGATGCCGCCTACCTTGGCCCGGTCCCTGCGATCAACGCCTTCACTCGCAGCGACGGCCAGGCAGTGCGGATCATTTCCGGGGCCGCCGGAGGCGGCGTCCAACTTGTGGTACAGCCCGGCATCACCTCTGCGGCAGAACTGGCCGGCAAACGCGTGGCCACCCCACAACTTGGCGGCACGCAAGATGTCGCCCTTCGCTACTGGCTCAAATCACTGGGACTCTCAGCACCGGTGACCGGCGCGGGCGACTTGTCAGTGACCCCCGAAGATAACGCCGCCTCGCTGCTCCTGTTCAATCAGCACGCGATCGCCGGCGCCTGGGTACCCGAACCTTGGGCCAGCCGTTTGGTGGTGCAGGGCGGCGGGCAGGTACTAGTAGACGAGAGAGCCCTCTGGCCTGGCGGAATTTTCGTCACCACCAATCTCGTCGTGAGCACGACGTACCTGCATGCGCATCCGCAGACCGTCAACAAACTCCTCCAGGGCGAGCTAGCCACTCTGGGCGAACTAACCAAAAATCCCGTTGCCGCAACGACCAAGATCAACGACGCCTTGGCAAAACTTGTCGGCAAGCGGCTAGACGAAGCGGTACTGGCTAGGGCCTGGGGGAATCTGACCATCACTGTCGACCCATTGGCAGCGACGCTCCGGGCGGTGGCCTCCCACAGCGTCGCTGTCGGTGTGAGCCGCGACGCCAATCTCGCTGGAATCTACGACTTGTCCTTACTGAACACACTCTTGCGCACAAGCGGCAGACCGCCGGTCTCAGCTGCTGGCCTGGGCAAGGAGTAGAGATGAGCCGCTTAGATTCCGTCGGGACTCACTCCGTGCAGTGTTCGGTCGCCGACCCCCTCCAACCCACAACCCAGCCAGCCGTAGTACTCGACCGGGTCAGCAAAACTTTCGCAGGAGCACTCGACCGCCCGCTAGTGCTCGACGAGATATCACTAACCGTTGCCGCCGGCGAATTCGTCTGCCTGGTCGGTGCATCGGGTTGCGGAAAGTCGACCCTACTGAATCTGATCGCTGGGCTAGAACTCCCAACTCGAGGAACGATCAGCCGACCGGCCGGCAAGGCGGCCCTTCTTTTCCAGGATGCCGCGCTTCTGCCGTGGCTGACCGCTGGACAGAACGTGGAACTCGCCTTGCGACTGCGGGGAGTCAAGCGTCGCGACCGACGAGCCGAGGCCGACCGACTTCTGAAACTCGTGCATCTTGATGGCCTCCACCGCGCCCGCGTCCATGAGTTGTCCGGCGGCATGCGCCAACGCGTGGCGTTGGCTCGTGCCCTGGCGCAGGAGACTCGCATCCTGCTAATGGACGAGCCATTTGCTGCGTTGGACGCGATCACCAGAGACGTTCTCCACGATGAGTTGATCCGAATCTGGCGAACCACGGGCTTGTCTGTCGTGTTCGTGACCCACAACGTCCGCGAAGCGGTCCGTCTTGGGCAACGGGTGGAACTGATGGCCTCACGGCCTGGGCACCTGGTCGGACACTGGAACGTCGAGATCTCAGGTGACCGACGGATCGAGTCCCCGGCTGTTGCGGCATTGGCTGTGGAGATTACCGAAGAGCTGCGAAAAGAAATTCGTCGCCACGCCGGAGACCCACGGTGACCGCCTCGGATTCGACCTCGGTCGTCCGGGACGAAGTTGCGACGCTAGAAGCCGGACTCGACTCCCTCGATCCCGTCCGCGACCCGGGACGTTCTGCTAAATCTACCTGGGTACGTCGCGCTAGCGCTTCGATCGCACCGGCCATGATTGCCGTCACGGTTCTCATTCTGACTTGGGCGGCGCTCCGTATCAGTGGGATCAAGCCCTCGTACGTCTTACCGAGTCCAATGGAAGTTTGGCAGTCGATCGTTGCCCTCTGGCACCAAGGTGTGCTCTGGAGTGCACTCTGGAATTCGCTTCGCCGAGCGGCAATCGGCTTCCTGGCTTCGGGGGTCGTTGGCACGGTTCTGGGTCTTCTGTTGGCTAGGTTCAAGTTGTTGCGTACGGCTATTGGCCCGTTGGTCTCCGGACTCCAGTCGCTGCCGTCAGTCGCGTGGGTACCGGCGGCAATCATCTGGTTCGGTCTCAGTGACGCGGCTATCTACGCAGTCGTACTGCTCGGTGCGGTTCCGTCGATCGCCAACGGCCTACTGGCCGGCGTGCGTCAAGTGCCGCCGCTCTACTTGCGGGTGGGACAGGTTCTGGGTGCCCGCGGGCTCAATACGCTCCGGTTTGTGGTATTGCCCGCGGCCTTGCCTGGCTACTTTGCTGGCCTGCGCCAAGGCTGGGCGTTCGCCTGGCGATCGCTCATGGCCGCCGAATTGATCGCCTTCTCACCCAATCTGGGAACCTCGCTTGGTCAGTTGCTCCAGACCGGTCGCGACTTGTCGGACATGAGTCTGGTTTTGGCCGCCATCCTGCTAATCCTGCTAGTCGGTGTCGGGGTCGAGTTGATCGTCTTCGGCCCCATCGAACGACGCATCCTGCGCACCCGCGGTCTATTGGTCGATCCGCGATGAGCCCCAACTACCCGCTCGTGCTCGACGTTGCCGGGCGACGCGTTCTGGTCGTAGGTGGTGGTCCGGTTGCCGCGCGGCGAGCGGCCGAGCTGGCGGTGGCACAGGCGGACGTCTTCGTCGTGGCGCCGAGGATTTGTGAGGCGCTCAGCGAGTTGGTGGAAGCGGCCCGAGTGGAGTGGGAGGCGCGCGAGTTCTCACCTGGTGACACCGCCGGAACTTGGCTCGTGCAGACGGCGACCGGTGATGCGACAACCGACGCGGCGGTCGCCAGCGAAGCCGCGGCCTCCCGCATTTGGTGCGTGCAAGCCTCCACCGGTGCCATCTCGTCAGCCTGGACACCAGCCGTGGCACGCGGCGCAGACGGGGTACTGATTTCGGTCTCTGGCGGCCACGATCCAGGGCGGGCAAAGGCGATCCGCGACGCCGTCGCAGCCGGAATCGAAACCGGCCACCTCCCCATCCGACCCACGAGAACAGTTCCGAACCCTCCCATGGGTTCCGTCCACCTGGTCGGCGGGGGCCCTGGGGCGGTTGGCCTCTTGACCGTTCGAGGACGACATCTTTTGGCGCAGGCGCATGTCGTCGTTGTGGATCGCTTGGCGCCGCGTGCCGTCCTCTCCCAACTCGCCGACGAAGTCGAAATCATTGACTGCGGCAAAGCGCCAGGACACCACCAGATGACCCAAGACGAAATCAACACCGTCCTCATCGATCGAGCCCGCCAAGGCTTGCGGGTCGTTCGATTGAAGGGCGGAGACCCATTCGTTCTTGGCCGCGGCGCCGAAGAAGTGCTGGCTTGCCAGGCGGCCGGGGTCCCCGTGGAGGTAGTGCCTGGGGTCACGTCGGCCATATCGGTACCCGCTGCGGCCGGCATCCCCCTAACCCACCGCGGAATCACCTCGAGTTTCACGGTGCTCAGTGGGCACGACGGAATCCATCAACCCGCAACCGACTCCACACGAACCCAAGTAGTGCTGATGGGTGTGGAGCAACTCGGCCAATACACCGCCGCCCTCATAGTGGCGGGATGGCCTACGAGCACGCCAGTAGCAGTCATTGAACGCGGCTGGCTGCCGGACCAACGAACCACGGTCGGAGTCCTCTCTGACATCAGAGAAAAAACCGCCGAACGCAATGTCATATCCCCCGCCGTAGTCGTCGTCGGCGACGTGGTCGCACTAAGGACTCAACTCGGAGACCTCAACGGTTGGCAGTCATGACCCGGATATTTCTCTTGGCACACGGTTCGCCAGACCCCCGTTCGGGAGACGCGATCCGTAATTTTGCAGCGAAGGTTCAGACACGCACCGGGCTCTCAACAACGGCAGCGTTCCTGGATCATGACTGCCCGAACCTGGCTACGGCGGTGAACGTCAGTGGAGACATGGATGCAATCGTGTTACCTATGCTGCTCTCAACTGCATTCCACTCTCGCTTCGACGTACCCAAAGCGGTGGCCGACGCCGGACTCACTCGAGTCCTCCCACCCATCGGACACCCGGTCAAACTACTCACCTCTCTGATTCGACGAGCCGGCGCAAACGTCATCGTGGTAGCGGCCGGTACAACGGATCAAGATGCGCGCCAATTCTTCAGACGCACAGTGAAGATATCTGCTATTCGATCAGGTATCAGAACAACCCACGCGTTCGTCACGGGTCCGGAGTCCCGACTGCCCGCCAAACTCTACGAAGCGCAAGATTCAAACATGGGCGAGGTGACAGTGGTCCCATGGCTCGTAGCGGAAGGGCGTCTGCTAGACGCCATTCTCACCGAGGCAGCGAGAGCTGGGGCAATCGTTCAAGGCGGTGGCTTGGTCAATGAAACCTCATTTGTTGAATACATTTCTTCGACAATTCAGAGTGCTGTGGGGATCGTGGCGACGGTGGCTTAATTAGGAGTCGAAGGCGTGGACGGGGAGTGTCACTCGATCATTCCTGGGAGTCACGACCTTGAAACTAATCATGCGCACCTCACACCCGCGCGTCTGTCGTAATCGACAACTCTGATTCGCAACAACCAAGAATCATCGCCGATGAGATAGTTGACCAGTAATGTCTGCTCCTACCAGCATTTCGGTGGGTAGCGTTAACCTGAGATGTATATGGAAAGAGCCCGCCTCAATGTTTGCGGTGCTTGACGATAATAAGAATCCTGAAGCGTGGCATGATCTCGCCGCGCTCATTGGCCCAGAAGGAACTGCTGTCCTCACTGGAAATCGTCTATACATTCCCGACGGCTGGCGCATTCTGGGCAGCCTCTCTAACGTCTTTCCGAACTATATTGTCTAAATATGAATCCAGTTGTGCCTGTCTCACCCTCTGCTTAAGAGGCCGAATCCCAGGGAACCCAGATTCAACGATCTCGTCAACATAATCCACAAGTTTGGACGCAGAATTTATTATTCCGATATCAGTCCCACCCTCCAGAAGTGACTTAATGCTCACGGCTGGTGTCGTGACATCTCGCTCTGGAAGAGTCATTGGGCGCATTCGTAATTCATGTATTCGACTAGCACCCGAATGAGTAGTCGCCCCTGGTACATAGGCAGATCCGGTTAATAGAAATGGACCAAGCCCGCTTACTTTTGAATCGACGGCCCGTTTAACTGCATCCCAAACTGGTGGAAATCTTTGCCACTAATCAAACAGAACCGACCCAGGCCGTTCAAGCGCTAGTTCGGGAGACGCTTGGACAATCTGTAAATGTGCGGGGTCATCCAGGCGAAAGACCGAAACAGCGCGTTGAAGGGCTGTCTCAGTTTTTCCGACCCCCTTGGCGCCGTCTAGCAAAATGGCTTGGATGCCTGGTAAGAGCGCATCGAGCTGGTCGGCAAAATCCTGCGTTGGTACGCCATTTTCCCACCCCTCTGGCCTTCCGCAACGTCTTCCACGCTACCGTTTCAGCACCTTCTACACTCTCGTTTCTGCACCTCCTACGCTACTGCTTTTCATTTTTCCGTGGAGTCTCATTAATAACGAGCCGGGGAGCCGATGAATCGCTAAATTGCTGTTCGGCTTATTGTGTGATTTCCACCCAACGATGACGCAGTGGTAGGAGTCAGAATGAACACAAAAACCAGTAAGAATCGGAAAGTTAAAAATCTGGGTCTCTAATTGGTCGATCGGGCGATGAAAGATCCCAAACTGGCTAAAGAGGCTGTGGCGATTAGCACCAAGATGGATCTCGAAGACACGGTTTACGCCGAGAGCCTCAGTGGAATGCGCAAGGCTGCTGAGTTGACTCAGAAAGTTGTGGCTCAAAAGTTAGATATCACACAAGCTGGAGTCTCTAGACTTGAATCGCAGAGTGGCATGTTCCTTCCGACATTTGCGAATTACCTTGAAGCAATTGGATCAGACCCGCGAATTATGATCACCGTCTCTGGGCAAGATATTGAATTAGATCTTCGATCATTTAGTCGCAAATCTTAGGTCGCCTTGGATTGGCTTTATGATCCGGGGGTACCACACGCCACCAATCCCACTAATCGTTAATACACCCCTTCGCACCGACCGATGCATTTGTTAAGGTGACCTCTAATGAGCACTGTTATTGATCGTGTCCTCACCGCGCTCAATGCGCATGATCTTGAAGCTTTCGTTGCCTGTTATGACCCGGAAGCCACGATCGAAGATGGTAATGACCGAGTTCTTGCCCACGGCCACCTGGAGATTCGCAATCGTTATGGCCCAATGTTCGAGACCTACCCTGCACTGCACGTGGAATCACTGGGCCGATGGAAGGCTGGTTCATTCGTTGTACAAGAAGAACGAGTGGCTGGAAGATCCACAGAGTCGGACCACCACATTGCTGTCTATCAACTAGATAACGAACTTATCGTGCGAGAACGACTTCTACGCTGAATAGATGTCCAGCCATCTTGGCTAACTCCGCCAGTCATTAATGCAACCCCTTAAAGCCAAGGAGAAAACGAGGGAAATTACTCGTCAAGTGTTCGACTAAGTGGCATACAGTGTGGCGGTATGGAACGTCTTGGCGCCCTCGACGCTGCTCAACGAATTGTGAGCGCCCGATTTCCCGACGCAAGGGCTGCATTTCTTACTGGAAGTGCGTTAACGACGCGCCTCACATCTACATCGGACTTAGACATTGTGGTTGTCCTACAGGCTGGGCCCGCACCCTTTCGGGAAAATATCCGTGAATACGGTTGGCCAGTGGAGTTATTTGTCCAGAGTCCTGCATCGATCAAATATTTTGTGGCCAAGGAGACTAGTGAGCATTGCGCACCGACACTCAAGATGCTCTCAGATGGCCACATTCTTGTTTCGGTCGATGGGGAAGCTGAGCGTCTGCAATCGGAGGCCATTGAACGATTCGCCAAGGGTCCCTCGTCGGTTTCGATTGAAGAAATGGGAAGAAGGCGTTACACGCTAACCGACCAACTTGATGATCTAATCGGGGCCACAGATCCCACTGAACTGCTCTACATCAGTCAACAGTTACTCGTTGGTGCCAGTGAACTTGCACTGATCTCTAAAGGCCAATGGTTAGCCTCAGGCAAGTGGCTGTCACGGCATCTTGCGCTGAGCGAGCCTGAATTATCAATACGGTTTTCTAGTGCCGTTAAGGCTGTTCTTGAAACTGGAGAGAAGAAACCGATGGAAGAGGTGGTCCGTGAAATTCTTGAACGGGTCGGTGGCCCTTTGACAGAGGGGTATCGCGTTGCGGGTGAAATTCCAAATCTGCAATAGACCGCAGTGGCAGCTGCTTTGGCAACGCGGCTAGTCATTAATGCAACCTCAAATGATGTGTCGGGGTCAGAAGGCACGATGCATCCCTTTCTCTATACCCCTTGTCGTCCTTGACCCCACACTCCCAAGTTCCGCGCATATCCGATCAGCCACAAAACAGGCCAATGCCATCGGCTTTATGCCGTTCGCGTCGACCCCATCCCGGGGAGAGCAAGGCAACCTGAGCTCAGGGTCAACCAATCATTTTCGAGTCAGCCAATGAGGGGTCTGTCGTGGGTCAAGAGCCGGTGCTACGTTCGATGCCATCGGCTCATCTGCCCGGTGATTGGGTGATTCTCTGAAAGGACTTGAATCATGCCCCACCATTTCCGTAAACTTTCTGCCGCGTTGCTTGCCGTGACCGTCTTGGCCGCTGTCGGTTTCTTGCCGGTTGGCTCCGCCTCAGCAAACGACTCGGGCACATTCTCGCGGACGGTGCGAGAGCCCATCACGGGAAGCACCGTGATGATTGAGAATGAAGGCGACTGCAATGCGCTGAGGGTCGTTGTGACCGACACCACGCGAACCGGCGCACAGGTTGACTACGACGTCGACACCAACTGCATGGTTACTGGCATCAAGGGGGCGTTGCCAAGTCCTTCCACTTCCGCGGTGGGCGCCATCGCTAGCACAACTTCGGTGGCCGTTGCTTCCGCCTCTCCGTCCCAAACCGTCGCGGTTCGAGGTGTTATGTCAGCCGCCGCGACGAGCTGCAACTACATTCACTCGTCCCAGACCGTTCAAGATCTGGTGAGCATCGACATCGCAAAGCTCCGGCTTCATTCGAACCGTTGCTGGAACGGAAGTTCAACCTGGATGGTCAACGACGTGTGGGCGGAGGCATCAACTAGCGTCTCTTGGAACCATGTCGTCGGAACGCCCTGGTTCCCACGCGTTGACTGGGGCGCAGGAACAACGGCGACTGCTATTGGCTCCGCCGACTTCCATTCGGACTGGCTCTGGTGCAACTTCACTGCCGATTGGCAGGTGCTGTCTTTGACGAACACGAACGTGTCCAACAAGGATGGTACTTACACGGTCTCATTCTCCCAGAGCCGCGCCTGTCCGGGAACCCACATGGCTACGGCTTCGAAGGCAAACAGCAACTATGGCTGGTAAATCAAGCGCTGTATTAGACGCCCAACAGCAGCGGTCGCGGCTCGGGCCCATCCTGCGACTGTCAGGTCTCGTTGCCGCGATCATCGCGGTCGGGTACGGCTGGTGGGCCGGAGTGGGGAGCGCCAATGGTTCTCCCATCGTTATTTGGGCTGCGTCGCTGGCAAGTGCTGGTCTGATTCTGGTAGCTATAGGGCTTGCGCGGCGATCCGACATACTCTCTGGAGTTGGAATGGTGCTCGCCGGCGTGTGTGCCCCAACGGGATTCGGGGCCTTGGTCAACCTTGTGGCGCTCGTGTGCGGAATCGCGCTGTTGCTTCGTAGGATTTTTCGGCATTGATGTCGGGCCAAGACGGGCAACCCGGCAAGTCGCTAATACACCCCCCAAATACGAGGAGTCTAGACTTGAGGCGGGTTGCCGAACCCATGTTGTGTTTCGTTGAACTCGCACCGTTTCAACGAAAGAGAAACCGAATCAAAGTTGTAGTTAGAAACAAAGAAGACACAGCGTCACCTAACAGCAAGCCGATAGCCACTCCACGAAGATAAGAGATTCGCAGTGCTGCAACGCCGCTAAGGGCAAAGAAGAAGAGCGCAAAGGCAAACAGCCATACTTGGTGAGCGAGAGCAACGAGGACGAACCCATACACGACCAGCATGAAACCTATGAGGGGTGCCACTACTGAATCCAGAATGAACTTTCGGATCGTCCGCGTGTGCGGACCAAATTGTGTTAGTTCATATTCATCGCGACTCAAAACTTGGTGTCCAATTACTCTCAGTATTCGTTCGACACCAGATTGATCGAGAGATACTTCGGACAAACTTTTGAGCCAGGCGTCGAGAGCTGACCCACGTACAACGAGAACGCCCTGATGTTCGAACCATAATGGATCTTCTGCTGAGTATTCACTTGACCAAAGAACACAAACCGCCCTAACAGTTGCACCTCTGAGATCTTTTCCGAACCGCCATTCGATATCATCACGATTGCGAAGCGCTTGGGATACGGCTCTTTTTAAGGCGTCCGCCATAAACGTTTGCTCTTGGGTATCAGACGGCCATCGGTTGTGGCTCCATTTTGATTCGATAACAAGAAGTCCAGCTGGTCCGACAAGAACATGATCAATATCTGCTTTTTGCTTAATCTTTATCCCATTCACCAGGATCCAACCGTAAGGCCGAAACTTTCGTAAGACTTCCGCGGTGAAATTCTCTCCCCCTATACCCATGAGAGTATTGCCGACTCCGGTAAAGAGAATGATCAGGATCGCAACTAGCCAGGGACCGGAAGCGCCCATTGCACCCACAAAAATCCAACGTTCGACCCCTTGCATCCGCAGCGAGAGAAGTAATGCACTCCCAACAGGAAGGAAAAGAGGCACCAAGAGAATCTTCCAATTGGGTTGAACGAAAGATTTGACTTGGTCCCAAGCGACTTTTCTAGCGTATCGCCCAACACGTTCACGACTTCCCAGTCGTTTGGTGTGCCGAGCTTTCTCAAACCGTCTAGTCAGTTCGCCACGCATTTAATGAGGTTAACACGAGGAGCAAGTGGTCCCGGCAACCCGGCAAGTTGCTAATACATCCCCTAAGCCCATCCCAACATCCGGAGGGCGTAATGGCGCTTTGGGTGCTGCTCGAGGTTCAGTCAAGGGCGACCGCAGGGAGTGTATTTACCCTTGACGGGTTCTTGCGCAGCACCAGCCTGAAATGAAGCCATCTGGATATCCAGAAAGTCCTGGTTGTCGATTAGCGAACAGATGGCTTGTATCTACTTGAGTTGATGCGGGGCCAAAGTGGCAGGCCGTTGACACACCTCCGCTGGCTAATCGAATCCGCTTGCGTGCCTAGGACCCCTTTGAGGTGATCAGTCGGTTTGTTGAGGTTTAAAGACCCCTGTTGACCAGCCTGAAACCTCAGATATGCGCCCCCTCCAAAGTAGATCCTCATTCGCTGGAATCGTGACGGTTGGATGAACATAGAAGGCATCGGCGAGATGGATGCAGAGTGGGACCGTGGGATCGTTTTCATAACGGGGATCGTTAAGCGGATCAACTGAACTATTCTTCTGATTTTCCTGAACCAGATCAGCCAGTTTGTTGAGGTAGTCGATATACCTTGAATGTCCCGACGGTTGCAGGAGAGCAGCCTGTTTTCTCAGCCACGTTGAATAGCCGATCAAGTTGCCACAAATCACGCCCCCCGGCAACGTAAGAGTGACGTCAAGCGCGAAATCTTCGGAAGCGTCGGCCAAAGCCACTAACGCAACAAGTTGGCTATCTGAACTGTGATGCATCGGAACCTCTCTTAGAAAGTTGCGGAGGAATATGTGCCCGTTCTTTCACTCTACTTGAATGGGCACCAAACTCAGCAACGGGACAAATCGTAAATACGTCCCTGCGATCTAGCATCTAACTCGCGAGGCGAGCTTTCAGCCACTGCCATCTTGGGACATAGATTCTGACGCCGAGGCCACCGTCATATGGCTCTATCCTGCCGTCCGCGACGAGCAGTATTCGCTGCTGCTCAAGCCTCAGGGCAAGAGTCTGAAAGTGCTCGGTTTTGAATTCGCCTCGTTCCAAGTACCCGACCGTGCACAGCCCTTTCGGCGTGATCGCACAAATCTTGACCGCGAGTTTGTCGGTCCGATTGGCCGGGTCTCCTACCAGTGCAAATTTGTGTTGCCCTTTGCCCAGCGCTGTGATGTTTCGTTGTTCATAGGAGACGCCGCGCGCGAACGTGTCCCCTTGATTTGGCATGAGCTCCTGAGCCCAGTCGGCTGTTGTCTGCGTCGTCGGCTTCTTGTTGAAAAGTCCCATGATTACCCCCAAATGCTCGATTTATCCAACAATAGAGGTCATCGCTGATCCAAATGATCGGTCTCTCATGGGCTTGGTCAGCGGGTGGGGGTTGACCTCGGTCGAGGTGCGGCGTAGCCGCACCCCTTTACTTGAATTAGCAACATAACTCGGGAAGGTTTTTTGGGGCCTGCTCAGCGTATAGGGGCGGTACCGGGTTCGGGTTGTGGTTAAGCAGTTGGGTGGCTGCGGGAGCACCGCGGAGCGGTGCCAGCAACAGCTAACGCTTACCGCCGCCAGGTGAGAGCGATCCGCCTCGGATCCAAACTCCGTGAACCTGGTGTGCCGGGTCTTATGGTGGCGTAGTCGAGGACGGCGCCGACGATGACAGTCTGACGCTCTAGGTTTAGCGCCTCCCAACGCGCGCGCAATTCCCTGCCCTTGCCTACGAAACCCTCTAAAGCGCTGTTGCCGGTGAGGTGAGCAAGTTGGCGCTCAGCGGTATGGATCCGCCCCTGAATAGATGTTCGAGCGGTGGCCCACTCGGTGCTTGTAATGACTTTCTGCGCCCATAACGAGGCCAACTCTTTCAACTGCACTTGATCCTCTTGCAAAGAAGTGAACAGTGCGCCCTGGTGGTCATCCAGTGCTACCCGTCCGGTGATTGCAGTAGTCATCGCTGGAGTATCAAGTCGCAGCAAGATCGCTTCAGTGATCCACTGTTCAACTGGTGCAGCAACAATGGTGAGTTTTCCGCAGCCCCCATGATCGGGGCCAGTGATACAGATGTAACGACGAGTCTTTACGCGGGCAGCGGTGTAGAGCTTGTTGCCGCAGCGCCCACAACGTAAAAGACCAGACAGTAGGTAACGGCGGGGAGCGCGACGGCCAGAAACTTTCTTAGATTCAAACATTGCCAAAACCTGTTGACGCTCTAAAGGCGTGATAATTCCTGGCCAAATGGCATCAGCCACGACTTCACCGTGATGAGTACGGAGTCCTGCAATACGTCCTGATGTCAGCATGCCTTTCAATGTGGTGGTCTTCCACTCCAAACCAGTAACGGTCGGGGCGTGTTTCTCGTTAAGCCAGATCGCGATAGAACGTAACGATTCACCAGCTAAGAATCGAGCCATGATGGTGCGAATGATTTTCGCCTCAGACTTCCTGACTGTGATCTTGTCGTCGTTGTAACCAAAGGGACGAGTATTACCACCACCTGGCTTGCCTGCTTCCGCATCCTGGCGGGCTTTACGTTTCTGCCGGGCAGACTTACGGGCCGACTCTTTAGCAGCCACTGCCGCCAAAATCCGGGCCGTAAAAAGTCCGTCATCGTTACCCAAATTAATATCGGTCGTAACGGTCGCCATCTGTTTGACCCCAGCGCGTTCACAGACCTGACTGAACTGCTCCAACTCAATCGGCTGCCTCGTAAGCCTGTCTAAGTTGTAGACAATGACTCCATCACGATGCCCATCCTGGATATCTGCAAGCATCCGCTCATAGGCTGGTCGGGTCTTTCCGCTAAACGCTGAAATATCGTTATCCACGTACTCCTCAGCCACCACCCACCCACGATCCGCAGCCAACTTGCGGCAATCCTCCAACTGACGTTTCACACCCAAACCCTCACCCGTCACATCAGAAGAAATACGGGCATAAACCCCAGCACTACCAGGAACCCCCACAAGGGGGCAGATTAACGATGTCCCAGCAACCCGGGTCTGCTGTGCCCTCTAAAGGGCTGCGTAGCCAGGTTTTACGATATTCTCGATAATTGCTAACCGCTCATCGAATGGAATGAAAGCACTCTTCATTGCATTTACCGTCACGCGTTGCAGATCTGCCAACGTCCAGCCAAAGGCATCGACAAGCAACTCCATCTCATGGCTCATAGATGTCTGGCTCATTAATCGATTATCCGTATTTACCGTTACCCGGAAACGAAGTTTGGCGAGGATGCCAATTGGATGCTCTGCGATCGATGTTGCTGCACCCGTCTGGAGATTAGATGAGGGGCAGAGCTCAAGCGGCACCCGTCGGTCACGTACATAAGCGGCAAGGCGACCGAGTTCGTAGGTATCTCCGACCTTGGTGATGTCATCCATGATGCGAACGCCATGGCCCAATCGCTCGGCACCGCACCACTGAATCGCTTCCCAGATCGATGGAAGACCAAAACCTTCACCGGCATGGATCGTGAAGTGCGCGTTTTCGCGGCGTAAATATTCGAAAGCATCAAGGTGGCGGGTCGGTGGGAAGCCTGCTTCGGCACCAGCAATATCAAAGCCAACGATTCCACGATCACGATACGCGACGACAAGTTCGGCTATCGCGTACGATTTTGCCGCATGTCGCATTGCGACAAGGAGCCCCTCCATTCGAATCGGATTTCCTTGACTCGCCGCGATCTCTTCGCCTTCTCTGAATCCTCTAAGCACTGCGTCAATGACCTGCACGTGCTTGAGTCCCATTTCTATATGGAGCTCGGGTGCGAATCGGACCTCGGCGTAAACGACGCCATCTGCTGCTAAATCGATCGCACACTCACGAGCAACTCGGGCGAGACTCTCCTCTGTCTGCATTACGGCGACCGTATGCGCGAAGGTCTCTAGGTAGCGCTCTAGGGATCCTGAATCCGCGGCTTCGTGAAACCAAGTCGCGAGTGTTATCGCATCGGTTGCAGGCAGTCCCTGGTAACCAATCTCGGCGGCGAGATCAATAATGGTCTGCGCCCGTAGCCCGCCATCAAGGTGATCATGAAGGAGCGCCTTGGGCGCACGCTTTATCTCGCTAGGTGTTGGAATGCGGTCGAGCATCTCTACTCCTCTTCGCGATTTACTAAATCAATATCGAAGGCCGGCGAGCAGATAGCAACATATTCTGCGCCCTCACTCCCAACTGAATAACGGACGCGTTCACCTGCCCGCGTGATCAATGATTGTCCTGCTACGACTCTTAGATCGCCATCATCCGTTTCTACGATCAACTCCCCCGCGAGGACGAGAGTGACCTCGTCAAAGTCCGGTGTCTGGGCAGGCTCGATCCAACCCGGTGGTGCGATCATCTTTGCCACCGAGATGTGTCCATCGCTCGTCGAGGCCAAGCCCACGTATTCATCGATGATTTTTCCACCAGGAACTGGAATACGAGCCGGAGTGCTGATCAAGGTAGCCATCTTGCGATCCTAACCCTCGGTATCTGCTTACTCAGTAATTCGATCCAGGATTAGCGGCATTCGGGGCTCCGCCTGCTCGCCAATCGACCAGCCACCTTTGAGCGCTTCAAGCGCGCGCGGGAATCGTTCTGGGGTATCCGTATGCAAAGTCATGATCGGCTGTCCCTTCTTTACAACATCGCCTGGCTTTGCGAAGAGCTCAACTCCAGCGCCAGCTTGCACCTTCTCGCCCTGGCGCGACCGTCCAGCACCAAGACGCCAGGCAGCAATCCCAACGGAGAGTGCATCAAGGGTGGCAAGTACTCCGTCCTGATCGGCAAGTACGCGTTCTTGATGCGTTGCTACTGGAAGCGCGGCATCTGGATCGCCGTCTTGGGCTTTGATCATCCGCCGCCAGACATCCATTGCACTGCCATCTTTCAGTGCATCAGCCGGATCCTTAGTGCCACCCATTCCGACTGCGGAGAGCATTTCGCGAGCCAGTGTGATCGTAAGTTCGACTACATCCGAAGGCCCTCCTCCGGCAAGGACTTCTACGGCTTCCCTGACCTCGAGCGCGTTCCCAGCGGTGAGACCAAGTGGCACATCCATCGCCGTAACCAGTGCGACGGTCTTGACACCTGCGGCTAGGCCGAGGCGGACCATTGTGTGTGCCAATTCTCGGGCGCGATCAGGATCAGTCATGAAAGCGCCTGAACCAGTCTTGACATCAAGCACTAGCGCGCCAGTGCCCTCAGCAATCTTCTTACTCATGATGGAAGAGGCAATAAGAGGAATCGCCTCGACGGTTCCAGTTACATCGCGTAGCGCGTACAACTTCTTATCTGCGGGCGCAAGACCAGCACCAGCCGCACAGATGACGGCACCGCAAGAATCAATGACGGCGAGCATTTCTGTATTGGTCAAGTTGGCACGCCAACCAGGAATTGATTCAAGTTTGTCGAGAGTGCCACCGGTATGTCCGAGTCCCCGTCCGGATAACTGAGGCACTGCTGCTCCACAAGCAGCAACTACGGGAGCCAGGGGCAAGGTGATTTTATCGCCGACTCCCCCAGTCGAGTGCTTATCCGTAGTTGGTCGCTTTAGCATCGACCAATTCATCCGCTCGCCACTGTTGATCATCGCTTGAGTCCATCGCGAAATCTCATTCGGGTTCATCCCGTTGAGCAGAATCGCCATAAGTAGTGCGGACATCTGCTCATCGGCGACGATGCCCCGCGTGTAGGCGTCGACCACCCAATCGATCATTGGATCACTCAGGACTTCGCGGTCGCGTTTTGCGGTGATTATCTCAACTGCAGCAAAGGGCTCAGTGGTCGAAGTACTCATGAAGTCACTTACTACCTTCTCTACGTGGGGAGCGCGATAAATCTGCCGGACCGAACGCGTCGGGAAGCACCTCGGCCATGCTCTTGATCCCACCTGGCATAAAGACTTGCAATTCCGGGCCGCCATGTTCGAATAGAAGTTGCCTGCAACGACCGCATGGCATGAGTGCATCACCTTTCGCGTCTACACAGTAGACGGCGACAAGGCGTCCGCCACCTGAGGCGATGAGCGATGAGATCATGCCGCATTCGGCGCATAGCGTGAGTCCGTATGACGCGTTCTCGACATTGCAGCCAACGATGATTCGGCCATCATCGACTAATCCAGCCACGCCGACCGGAAAATTTGAGTATGGCGCATATGCGCTACTCATGATTTCAACTGCAGCGGTGTGCAGTTGCTCCCAATCCACCATGATCAAACTTCCCTTAGTTCTGGCCGCGTTTATACGGCTGGCCATCGGCCGCAGGCGCACGGACTCGTCCAACCAGGCCGGTCACGGCGATGATCGTGGCGAGGTACGGTGCCATCAACATGAACTGGCTAGGAATTGGCGTGCCAATAATGGAAAGAACGCTCTGGAGATTGTCAGCAAAGCCAAAGAGCAACCCCGCGGCGACAGCGCCAAGCGGACTCCAACGTCCGAAGATGAGCGCGGCCAAGGCAATGAAACCTTTGCCAGCAGTCATTTCCTTGCCGAAGGCACCGACAGCCCCAAGCGTGAAGAAGGAGCCACCGAGACCTGCAACTGCGCCGGCCCAGAGCACGTTCTTGAAACGCGTCCGGTTTACCGAAATACCCACCGAGTCGGCAGCGGTCGGATGTTCGCCAACCGCGCGAACGCGCAGGCCCCAACGAGTCCTAAACAGTGCGATATGCAAAATGGCGACTACTGCATACATGAGATAGACGATGATCGTCTGTTGGAAAAGGATCGGTCCAATGATCGGAATTTTACCCAATATTGGAATTGAAATGGGCGAGATCGTTGGTGGGTCATTCCACGTTGATTGGTACGGGATGAGCAGACGCTTATATAGGAAGGAGGTCAGACCGATGACGAGCACATTGATTACCACACCAAGAATGACCTGGTCGATCGCGTACTTGATTGCGAAAGTCGCAAGAATTAGGGAGATCAATATTCCGGCGATCGGCGCGACGATAAAGCCGAATAAGGCACTATGCGTGAGGCTGGCAACCACTGCCGAGGCGAATGCGCCAGCCAACAACTGACCTTCAATTGCAATATTTATGACACCGGCACGCTCGCATAGAACTCCAGACATGGAGCCATAAATGATTGGAACCGAAAGGAGCAAGCCACCCTGCAACAGGCCCGTCAGTGGCATCATCTGTCCGGCAACGGCCCACGACATGAACGACATCACCAGTCCAACACCGAAGACGATCGCCGGTACCAGAACCGTTCGGCGCTTCGAAGCCATCCGCCAGGCAACGATTGAAGCCGCGATGCCTAAGAGGGCGAAGCCTGCTCCGCCAGTCTTGGCTGACAGGACCCAATCAGGAAGTGATACGAATTCGCCACCAAGAGAGAGTCCGAAGGTAACTTCTCTTCCGCCTTTTGGTAGAACGCCGAAAATAAGGAGTGCGATGACGCCAAAAACTAGCATCGCTATAACGCCGCGCTGGCGACGGCGTTCTGCGGCAGAAAGAACCTGGCTCATCCGTTCCATCCTTTAGATAGCGATAGCGTCGAAGCGCCACCTGCCCGCAATCGGAAAACCGATCTCACTAGCGCGGGGGCCGCAATGAAAAGAACCACGAGCGCCTGAATAACCAGGACAATGTCAAGAGGAGTCCCCGTCTTTGCTTGCATCGCCAAACCACCAGCACGTAGACCGCCAAAGAGCAGTGCGGCGAGAACCGTACCCAGTGGCGATCCACGGCCAAGCAAGGCGACGGTAATCGCATCGAACCCAAGTGAGGCGGCGACACCACCAGTGAGCGAACGCTCTGTGCCAAGCACCTGAGTAGCTCCGCCCAAGCCAGCGAGGCCACCAGAAATGAGCATTACACCGATGTAGGCCCGGGGGACCGAAATGCCAGCAGTTCTGGCGGCAGATGAATTTGCACCGACAGCCCGAAACTTAAATCCCAATGTTGTCCGGTTCAGGAGCCATCCGACGAAGACTGCAGCGGCTAATGCGACAAGAATTCCAGAGTTGACTCGAAGCGAAGAACCAGCAAGGAGTGGAAAGGCCGCTGAACTGTGAATAGGCGGTGAGATCGGATCATTGCGGCCGTGGCGCAAATATGGACGGGTGCTCAATAGCCATCCCAGGAAGTTGAGGGCGACGTAGTTGAGCATGATGGTCACGATGACCTCATGCGCGCCGAATCGAGCTTTCAAGAAACCGGCAAAGCCTCCGTAAAGTGCACCGCCAATTATTCCAGCAGCTATAGCGACAATCAGGTGGATGCCAAACGGAAGTTGCAACATGAACCCGACGGATGAAGCCGAGATGGCGCCAAAAATGATTTGGCCTTGCGCACCAATGTTAAATAACCCCGCCCTAAAGGCAAGGGCCACTGCAAGTCCGGCACAGAGAAGTGGGGTAGTTGCGACGATTGTCTCAGAGAGTGGATTGAAACCTCTGACCACTCCCCCGGCTTGCATCATAGATGAATCGAATATCGCTCCTTGGAAAAGCGCATAATAGGCCTTCGCAGCAGATGCAAAACCATCTTTCACAAAAGTCAGCGGGTGAGAGAGATGACGAGTGACGTCGGGGTCAGATAAAGCAATGAGTATGCCACCTACAAACATGGCAAGAACTACAGAGAGCCCCGATACTAGTACGACGCGACTTGAATCGCGGTGGCGTGGTTGATCTGGGGACGTTTCTATCTTCGCGTCAGTGCTCATGATGCCTGTGTCCCAGGGGTTGAGTCAGTTATTCCGGCCATTAATAATCCGAGTTGTGCACGCGAAGTGTCCGGCGGGACTATTGCGATGATCTTGCCGCGATACATCACCGCAATACGATCTGCGAGTTCTAGGACTTCGTCTAGTTCTGTACTGCTAATGAACACGGCGCGACCTGAATCGCGTTCAGAGATTATGCGTTTGTGCACGAACTCGATCGAACCAACATCTAGGCCACGAGTGGGTTGCGACGCAACGACGAGTTTCACCGGGCGCGATAGCTCTCTCGCGAGAACGAGCTTCTGCTTATTCCCTCCAGAGAGCGAGGAGGCAGTCGCGTCGACTCCCGTTGTTCGAACATCAAATTCTGCAATGCGTAAAACCGCATCTTCTTTGACTTTCTTTGGAAACATCAGGATGCCTGAGGCATAAGGCGGCAGATCGTGTAGATCGAGGACAAGATTCTCCGCCAGAGAGAAGGAGCCGACCAGACCGTCAATTTCGCGGGACTCGGGCACATAGGCGATCCCCGCGGCGAGCGACTTGTGCACAGAGGCCCCTACGAGTTCTTGGCCATCAACTTTGATGCTTCCATGAACGAATTCCTGTAACCCGATCAGCGCTTCGGCCAATTCGGATTGGCCATTGCCCTGGACGCCGGCGATGGCAAGAATCTCGCCGCCTCTGATCTCAAAAGTGACATCGGACACGAGGGTCCGGCCGGTGGCGTCTCGAACGGTCAAGTGTTCGACAGCCAGAATAATTTTATTCGGCTTTGCTGGCTCTTTATCCACGGTTAGCGAAACTGGACGCCCGACCATCATTGTCGCGAGTTCTTCCTGGGTGGCGCTGGGCAGGGCTTCGCCAACGACTTTGCCGAGCCGGATTACCGTGATTCGATCGGCCGCCTCCTGCACTTCGCGGAGCTTGTGCGTGATGAAAACGATCGCGGTTCCTGAGCTGGAAAGGTTGCGCATGATGGTGAGAAGTTCGTCGGTCTCCTGCGGCGTGAGCACTGCAGTTGGCTCATCCAGAATGAGCACTTTTGCGTTATGAATGAGTGCGCGCAGAATCTCAACACGCTGCTGGATACCGACCGGCAACTCTTCGATGATGGCGTCCGGGTCTACATCGAGCCCATACTCGGTTGATACCCGACGAATCTCGTCGCGTGCCGAATCCAAATCTAAGAAGCCAAAACCCCTCACGTGCTCATTTCCCAGCATAATGTTTTCAGCGACGCTGAAGACATTTACCAGCATGAAGTGCTGGTGGACCATTCCGATGCCGGCTGCAAGAGCATCTGACGGGCCTGTGATTTTAAGCGGTTTGCCATCTATCAATATCTCGCCAGAGTCAGGCTGGAGCAGACCGTAGACGACATTCATCAGCGTTGATTTACCCGCGCCATTCTCGCCAAGGAGCGCGTGAATCTCACCTGCTTCAACTTTGAGATTGATCGAGTCATTGGCGATCAGCGGCCCGAACCTCTTGGTGATGCCGCGCAACTCGAGGGACATGCTTCAACTCCGATCATTCTCGCCTACGAATATCTAAGCACTAGACAGAGGATGGACCGAGCCGATTGGCTCGGTCCATCCTCCCCAACTCACAACTTACTTGGGGTTCGTTATTACGGCTGGCTAGGTGAAGTTATCTTGATAGCACCAGAGGTTATTTTCGCCTTGAGTGCAGACACTTGACCCTTCAAACTCGCAGGAACACTCCTCTCCATGCCGTAGAACGGGGCAAGGAAAGTGCCACGATTGGCCAAGGTACCGACGTAGTGCGTGGACGAGAACGTACCCTGGACAACTTCCTTAACCGTAGCGGTGGTTGCCGTGTCGACGCCCTTGACCACTGAGGTCAAGATCACTGACATGAACTGTGGCGCTGCGCTCTTGGCATCAGAATCAACCCAGATGACCTTCGACTTCTTCGAGGCGATAGCCTGCTTGGCCGAACCAGCACCGACTCCACCAGCGACAGGGAAGATCACATCTGCACCTTGTTGTTCAAAGTTCTTTGAGATCTGCTGGCCCTTGCCAACATCAGTGAAGGAACCAGCAAAGGTGCCGTTCTTCTTGGTTTCATCCCAACCAAGGACCTTGACATTCTTCTTGTTCGCCTTGTTGTAAGCATTTACACCCTCCCAGAAGCCATCCATGAAGATGGTCACTGGTGGAATGTTGATGCCGCCGTAGGTGGCAACCTTGCCCTTCTTGCTGTAACCAGCGGCTAGGTAGCCGGCCTGGAAAGAACTCTGCGCAGTATTGAACTGAAGACCCTTGAGATTGGCGATCGAGGTGCCTGGGTACTGATCGCCCTTGGGGCCATGGTCCAAACCGTCTTGATCAATGATGGCAAATTTAATTGTTGGGTTCGCTTTCGCTGCTGCGACTATCGCATCAGCCATCAGGAAGCCGACACCAACAATCAGATCGCACTTGGCATTGACCAACTGCGCAAAGTTTGGTGCGTAGTCGGCGTCAGAAGAGGACGAGAGCGCAACGATCTGCACCTTGTAAGCCTTCTGCGCGGCGACCAGCCCACGGTATGCAGCAGCGTTGAATGAGTGGTCGTCAATACCGCCGATGTCGGTGACCATACATGCCTGAACCTTGGCTGCCTGTGCCGACGGTGCGCCGATCACAGACAAAGCAAGTGCGGCAGTGGCGGCGAGCGCCATTGCTCGGGGAGACTTTCTCACAATTCCTCCATAGATTCCCGGGTTTTGGGGTTCTCTCAGCGTAGCCCAGTGATGGAGGCAAGTCATCGGTGCGCGAGTGGTCAAAATATCAAGTTGAGGCGCACAATTGCCCGTCGCCCCGCGCCATCTTGGCAGGTTGCGACATTGCAATCACTCAGTCATGATGGAGGTTCGGTCGTCAATCTTCCGATCCTGGCGCGTCAGACCCTAAAAAACATCGCTGGGCTTATATATGCCCCACGCGGACCGCATGACATCACAGACTTCGCCGATGGTGGCCTTGGCTTGGAGGGCACGCTTGATGAAAGGAAGCAAATTGCCTTCTCCTCGGACTGCTTCCGCAAATTCTGACATCGCTATGCCGTACGCCTTCGAGTCACGTGACGAACGCAGCCTGGCTAGAGCCTCCCTCTGGACTTCTCCGATCGTTGGATCGAGGCGGAGCGGCTCATATGGTTCGTGCTCATCAATCTGGAAGCGGTTGACACCGACGACAATCCTTTCACCACGATCGATTTCTCTGGCGAAGTCGTAGGCGCTCCGTTCGATTTCAGATTTCTGGAAACCGACTTCAATCGCTGCCGCAGCACCGCCCATTTCCTCAATAAGGTCGAGTAATCTTCGGACCTCGACTTCCAGGTCGTCCGTCAATGACTCGATGGCGTATGAACCAGCGAGAGGATCGACCGTCTTGGTCACATCGGTTTCGTAAGCGAGAACCTGTTGTGTACGAAGCGCAAGACGCGCAGCTTTAGCCGTTGGCAACGCGATTGCCTCGTCGTAGGAATTGGTATGGAGCGATTGCGTTCCGCCTAAGACAGCGGCCAGCGCTTGGACGGCCACGCGAACCAGATTCAATTCAGGCTGCTGAGCAGTGAGTTGGACTCCTGCCGTTTGCGTGTGGAAACGGAGCATCAGTGACTTTTCATTCTTCGCCCCGAATAGATCGCGCATGACGCTCGCCCAAATTCGCCTCGCCACCCGGAACTTGGCCACCTCCTCCAAAATTGTCGTGCGCGAAACAAAGAAGAAAGCGAGGCGTGGCGCAAATTCGTCGATATCGAGTCCTGCTTTTACCGCAGCACGCACGTACTCGATTCCGTTTGCAATCGTGAACGCCACCTCTTGAGCCGGCGTGGCGCCTGCTTCTGCCATGTGGTAACCCGAGATGGAAATTGTGTTCCATTTGGGTAGGTGTTCCTGGCAATACGCGAAAATGTCTGTGATCAATCGCAGCGATTGATGGGGCGGATAGATGTAGGTCCCGCGGGCGATGTACTCCTTAAGTACGTCGTTCTGGATCGTCCCAGTCAACTGGGACGCATCTATGCCACGTTCCTCAGCGACGATTTGATACATCAGCAGCAAAATTGCGGCGGGTGCGTTGATCGTCATGCTCGTCGAGACTTGATCCAGCGGAATCCCAGAGAACAGCAGGCGCATATCGTCAATCGAATCGATCGCAACACCAACCTTGCCAACTTCACCTAGAGCTAATGAGGCGTCAGAATCCATCCCCATCTGAGTCGGAAGATCGAAAGCCACCGAGAGACCGCCAGTTCCAGCCGCAACAAGTTGGTGGTATCGGGCATTGGACTCGATGGCGCTGCCAAAACCGGCGTACTGGCGCATAGTCCATGGGCGCCCGACGTACATGCTGGCGTGGATTCCGCGGGTATATGGATACCCTCCTGGTGTTCCAAGCCGCTCGGCAGGGATCCAGCCAGCCAGATCATTCTCCGAGTACACGGTTTTGAATCTCAGACCAGACTCTGTACGGATTGGCTCATCGCTCATGACAGGTCAGGTTACTGTGCCGACACCTGGCCCTGCACCGCGTGTGTTTCACGCCACTTCGGGGTGGCTCCTTCCAACTCAGGAGTGGCGGTCCTACGCTGCCAGTAGTATGAAAAAAGGCTTCGCTCCCAGGTTCGCCGTGCCCCTCCTCTGCGTCGTGCTCACGGCCACTTTGATGGCACCGGCCGACGCCGTCAACTCCCGGGCAGGAGTCAAGAGTTTTATCGGCGGCACCCAACTGAGCCAAGATGGGGTAGTTGTAAATCTTGCTGAAGGGATCGCGCCGCCGCCGGAGACCACCGCAACCTCATATCTGATCGCAGATCTCACCACCGGCCAGGTGCTCGCCGCCAAGAACGCGCACCTGAAATTACCGCCTGCCTCGACTTTGAAAACGCTCTTGGCCCTAACCCTCTTACCGCGGTTGAATCCGAAATCTCTATATCGGGCGAGCGCTAGCGATCAGAACGTGATCGGTACCAAGGCCGGACTTTATCCTGGACGGAGCTACTCGGTCCAAGCTCTCTGGAATGCCACGCTCCTCCTGTCAGGAAATGACGCAGCCACTGCGCTAGCCCATGCCGGTGGCGGCTTCAGTAAGACCGTCTCTCTGATGAATCAGAAAGCCCAGCAACTCCGAGCGATGGATACGCTCGCTCGGACGCCACATGGACTTGATACCCCAGGACAAGTTTCAAGTGCCTACGACCTGGCTCTCATTGGGAGAGCTGCGATGAAACGAAGCGATTTTCGTACCTACGTCGAGAGGAAAGATTATGTCTTTCCCAACAGCGGCAAGAAGAATGAACCACTTAAAATCGACAACCAGAATAAGTTGCTGACCGCTTATCCGGGAACCATCGGAGTCAAGACCGGCTACACAACCCAAGCCCAGAACACCTACATTGGAGCGGCGACGCGGGACGGCCACACCATCATCATCACGTTGATGCATCTGACTTACGGTCGCGACGCGCTCGCCACTCAACTACTTGATTGGGGATTTAGTGCCGACGGTAAAGTCAAACCGGTCGGCGTCTTGGTCAAGCCAGGTAAGTAGCGGGCACGAAACCGATCGCATCGTAAACAGCGCGAAGAGTGACCGCTGCGACAGTCCGTGCCTTGCTGGCTCCCTTGCTGAGTATCCGCTCCAACTCAGCCGGATCGTCAAGATACGCATTGGTGGCATCTCTAAATGGCGTAACGAAATCAGAGACCACAACCGCTAGATCTGCTTTGAGATCGCCGTATCCCTTATCTGCGTACTCCACTTCGAGGGAGGCGGTACTGCGATTCGCCAGGGCCGAATAGATTGTGAGCAGGTTGCTGACACCTGGTTTTTTCAACTCATCAAATACAATTTCGCGCCCAGTATCGGTCACCGCACTTTTGATTTTCTTCGCACTGACCTTTGGATCGTCGAGCATCTCGATGATGCCAGCCGATGAGGAGGCCGACTTACTCATCTTGGAGGTGGGATCCTGAAGGTCGAAAATTTTGGAAGTCTCTTTGACGATGTAGGGCTTCGGAACTTTTAGCGTCTTCCCATATCGGGTATTGAAACGCTGGGCAAGGTCGCGAGTGAGCTCGATGTGCTGGCGCTGGTCTTCGCCGACCGGCACCTCATCTGCTTGATAAAGGAGGATGTCGGCGGCTTGAAGAATTGGGTAGTTGAAGAGTCCGACTGTGGCTCGATCTAAACCACCTTTCTGGCTCTTGTCTTTAAACTGCGTCATGCGACTGGCCTCGCCAAAGCCAGTTAGACATCCAAGAATCCAGGCCAATTCTGCATGCTCTGGAACGTGCGATTGGATGAAGAGAGTGGCCTGTTCTGGGTCGATGCCGGCGGCTAGGAGTTGGGCTATCGAGCCAATGGTTCGCCTGCGAAGCTCCTTGGGATCGTGCCCGGCAGTTATCGCGTGTAGGTCGACTACACAGAAGAAGGAGTCGTGGTTTTCTTGTAGCGCCACCCAGTGCTGGACCGCACCAAGATAATTCCCCAGGTGAAATGAGTCGTGTGTGGGTTGAATTCCCGAGAAAGCTCTAGGTGCCGGCACCCGGCTATTCTGCCAGGTCTGCGACGGGTGGCGCTGGCATTATCTGGACGCGGGAGATGCGACGGCCGTCAAGGGCTAGGACCGAGAGCGTTATTTGGCCTTCGATGATCTCGTCCCCGACGATCGGCATCCGGCCGAGCCGATGGAGTACAAAACCAGCGACCGTTTCATAAGGGCCTTCTGGAATTTCCACTCCAGTCTCTTCGACCAGGTCTTCCAGTGAGGTAAGGCCATCGACTTGATACTCGCCAGTCACGCTCTTGGTGGTGTCGTCACTCGAGTCAGTGTCATATTCGTCACGAATATCGCCGATCAACTGTTCGACAATATCTTCTAAAGTTACGATGCCATCGGTCCCGCCATATTCATCGAGGATGATCGCCAGATGCAGGTGAGCAGCACGCAATTCGGTCAGCGCCGGGAGTAGTCGTTTAGTTCCTGGCAAGAAAACTACATCACGGACAAGATCGCCAAGGCGAACTCCATGCAAGTTGGGATCAAGCAAATCTCTCACGTGGATAAAACCCGCGATCTCATCAGAGGAACCACGCATAACTGGATACCGCGAATGTTTCTTCTCAATCGCAAAAGCGATCGCTCGATCGATACTCATGCTGTAATCAAGAAAATCAACCTCGGTTCGCGGCACCATGATCTCGTGTAATTGGCGATCACTGGCACTGAAGACGTCTTCGACGATTCCGCGTTCTTCGGGGGTGAGCGCGGCATGCCCGCTCACTAGGCCAATCAGCTCTTCACCGGAAATTTCTTCTCGTCGGGCCTCTGGATCGAAACCAAAAAGTCGAACCACCAAATCGGTTGATTTCGATAAGAGCCAGATAAAGGGGCGAAAGACTCTGGCAACGCGATCTATGGTGGGTGCCGCGGCGAGCGCAATCTGCTCTGTCCGCTGCAAGGCCAGCCTCTTTGGCACCAACTCCCCCAGAACTAGCGAGACATATGCCACTGCCAAAGTGGATAGGAGTAGAGCAGTTGCATTTCCTAACCCCTTTGACATGCCCCATCGTTCAAATACTGGACGGAGGTGAACCGAAAAACGTTCTGCACCAAGAGCTGCTGAGAGAAATCCAGAGACGGTTACCCCCACCTGGGCAGCGGCCAGAAATCGATTAGGGTTCGCTGCCAGACTGGCCACGCGGGAGCCCCGGGCGCCACGGCTGGCCAGCGCCCTGATCTGGCTCTCGCGGAGCGATAGGAGAGAGATCTCCGCGGCTACGAATAGGCCCCCAATCAAGATGAAGAAGAGAACCAGCGCAAAACTGCCCCAGAGATCCCCCAGTGTCATGCCCCGAGGTTACCGCTAGACTCACCATGAAATCTGGCGGGCTCAGGCTCGTCACCACCTTCATTCAACGGATCGTCCGGCACGTTCCTGCCGGAAGAAGGAGTTAACGATGGCGACTGTCGCCTTTCAGAAAGCAACCCGTATCTACCCTGGTACCACCAAACCTGCGGTCCAAGATTTAAGTCTCGAGATTGGCGATGGAGAATTCCTCGTCTTGGTCGGACCCTCTGGGTGCGGAAAATCAACATCACTTCGGATGCTCGCAGGCCTTGAAGAGGTCGACAGCGGTCTGATTCGAATCGGCAGTCGCGATGTCACGAACGTCGCGCCGAAGGATCGCGACATTGCAATGGTCTTTCAGTCCTATGCGCTCTACCCGCACATGACCGTGGCCGAAAACATGGGTTTCGCGTTAAAACTGGCTGGCGTCAGCAAGGACGAGCGCGATCGTCGAGTGTTGGAGACTGCGAAACTCCTTGATCTTGAGCCGTACCTGGCCCGCAAACCAAAGGCGCTTTCTGGTGGGCAGCGTCAACGAGTTGCGATGGGCCGGGCAATCGTTCGTGAACCACAAGTCTTCTTAATGGATGAACCTCTCTCGAATCTTGATGCCAAATTGCGCGTCTCTACCCGCACCCAGATCGCGGCTCTGCAGCGACGACTAAGTATCACGACCGTCTACGTGACTCATGATCAGGTTGAAGCTATGACGATGGGTGATCGCGTCGCAGTTCTGAGAGACGGCGTACTGCAGCAGGTCGATACCCCCAGGGCACTTTACGAATCACCAGCAAATGCCTTCGTTGCCGGCTTCATTGGCTCGCCGGCCATGACCCTGATGCGCACAACCGCACAAAATGGCAAGGCGAAGCTTGGGAATCTTGAGGTGGCCTCCCCTGGCAACGGAGAGATCCTGATTGGAGTCCGTCCAGAGTCATGGCGCCCATCAACGAATGGGCTTGATTTGCATGTAGCACTCGTCGAAGAGCTCGGCGCTGACGCCTATGTCTACGGCACTCCTACCCAAGCAAGCCACGTCAGTGTTGAAGAAGACGCCCAGATCGTCGTTCGCTGGGATCCGAAAGACACTCCAGCGGTTGGCTCCACCGTAAGCATCGAACCCGACTTGTCGGCGACGCACTTCTTCGACGGGACAACTGGACATCGCCTGTAAGTAGTGCGGCACCTGATTTGGTAATTCTCTACCCTGTCGAAATGGCGAGAAGTGGTCGAGGCCTTCCAAATGGCTCTCGTCACTTCTCGCCATCTTCATGCATTTTTACTCTCTTGTACCCCCACACCTATTTGAGAATACGACCGACTGCCTTCTCTTCCCACAAGGTTAGAATTTGGGTGGTCACTGATTGCATCGTTGCCTCGGTTGCGGCATCGACAGCATGCGATACGCATGAGGGCAATAGGTTACATGTCCAGGTTGTAAGCCCAGCATCAAAGACGGCGCCTCCCGATGGCGTTGTAAACCAGACCGTCTGCTCGACTGGAACTTTCCTAATTTTCGATTCTTCCTCATCAGTAGATGGCCCAGGATCCCGGAATTTCAATTTACCGGTAAAGAGTACGTGGACTTTATTTGGTTCTGCAGCGTTCTGGACTGTGGCATCAATCTCTGTGTCCCCTGAGATTCCATCAATAGATGAGCCGGCAGGAATCTTGAGCCACCGTGGGATTACCACGGCATGCAAACTTCCATAGACATGGACACCGTGGGTCGTCGTTCCAGTCAGGAGATTGGGCGGAGTATTAATATGCGGGTCCTGAAATTCAACTGTCACTTGATCATAGGCTGTCATGGGATCCTCGGTTGTTTTCCGATATACGATCACATGTCGATTTGGTCCGATGGGAGAACTTTCAAGACGGGTCTGCCAGTAGGCATTATTTGCGCCTAAAAAGGCCAGATTAATCCCCATATTTCTATCGGCAGCAATTGTGTCGAACATCCGGCGGGTGAAATATTCGGCGTGACCTCCAAAAACAATCCCGTTGTAATGAGTCGAAATAGATGGCCACTGGTGAAGATCTATATCTGAAATCTGGTCAACATCGAGCCCTTGCTTTTCTAAGAATTGAACCAAAGTGATGCCATCCCGATCAATATGAAGAGCACCGCTACCTGCAAAGGGGCGATCTAAAGAAACAACGCGGCTTCTTTCAAGTCTTCGCGCAACAACGCTGCCGCCTGGACCTAGATAAAGTGAACGGCCACCAAATTGATTGTAAGCATCCCACGTTAAAGTGGAGTGCACCAGCACCAGGTTAGAACTTGCCAACGGGCTACGTACAATAAGAGGGGCAATAGATTCGATGTTGCCTTTAGCAGAGACAGAGGCAATCAGATAGAAACCAGGAGTCCAATCTCGACCAACTTTAAATGTCAGTGTCCTTTTCCATTTGGTCTGCACCATGCGTTTAACATCTCGAACAGTTGGGATCTTCTGCGATTTCAACGTTATGGGTCTTGATTTCCATAGAAGTCGCGCGCCACTACCACCGTACCAACCGATGCGAAGTGCCTCGAAAGTTCGCGCTCCACTATCGGCAAGACTTGGTAAAAAAGAGGAAGCGTGGATTCCAACATTCTGGCCACAGAAAACAGAAATTTTGTCTAACCAAAGAGCACTTCCCCGAGGATTACCAACATCGAGATTATGCCAATCATGCAGCGTCATCTTTATGCCTGGTTTTTGATTTTCTTTCCGCACCCAATCATGTGGAAGAGGAGGACAATTTGAAGTTGGGAATAAACCCAAATCTTTGGGAAGAGTAGAGGTAAGAGATTGTGTGAAAGTTTCCATGGGGCGATGGGCTATATCAGCGTGCTTGGGTACGTTGGGAAGTTCTGGTTGACGATCTTGTAAATCCAAATAAAACAAAGTGCTTAATCCTGCTCCCAGAAGGATGAGGCAGATCGCGACTAAAGAAAAAACCGCTGCTCGTGGGTGGGAAAGGATGACCCTTGCTTCTGTTATCAATTCTTTTGTTAACTTGGACATACTTCCGGAGTCCCCCTGAAACTGAATCGTGCCGGGTTTTGTGGAGACTAAATCATTTCTAAAACGGTCAGGCTTTCTGACTCGTTGGCTTCATAGTAGTGAGCTTCGAACTCGATGGGTGGAACGTAGTTGAGTGCTTCGTGGATTCG
>Ga0209514_10000975_pt1 | contig 53698 bp, 40 predicted proteins | sample Subgrocontami58m_FD_187452 | JGI IMG/M metagenome (GOLD analysis project Ga0209514, IMG submission 187452) | Subsurface groundwater microbial communities from S. Glens Falls, New York, USA - GMW37 contaminated, 5.8 m (SPAdes) (version 3) | ecosystem: Environmental > Aquatic > Deep subsurface >... | reverse complement strand
CGCGAGGAAACCTTCGGCCCGGTGGCGCCGCTATTCCGCTTCAAGGACGAAGCCGAGGCGATCCGGCTCGCAAACGACACCGAATTCGGCCTGGCAGCCCACTTCTACGGACGCGATATCGCCCGCGTCTGGCGCGTGGCCGAGGCGCTGGAATATGGCATCGTCGGTATTAACACCGGCCTCATCTCCACCGAAGTGGCGCCGTTCGGAGGCGTAAAGGAGTCAGGAACAGGACGTGAGGGTTCGAAGTACGGTATCGAGGATTACCTCGTCGTCAAGTACCTATGCCTCGGCGGTATCTGATTGATTCTTGCCAGCCAATCCGCAACCAAGAGGAGAAAGCGATGTCCAGTGTCGGTTATCACGAGCCCATAGAGGAACTATCTGACGCAACGCGCGACATGCACAGAGCAATTGTTTCTCTGATGGAAGAGTTGGAAGCGGTCGATTGGTACAACCAACGTGCCGATGCATGCAAGGACATGGAACTCAAGGCCATCCTTGCGCACAATCGTGACGAGGAGAAAGAGCACGCGTCCATGCTGTTGGAGTGGATTCGGCGCAAAGACCCCAACTTCTCCGGCGAACTGAAGGACTATTTATTCACCAAGAAACCGATTGCGCATCAATGACGGAAGGGCTCGCCCGGTAGCAGGCCTTTTTCCCGTTTTCGACGCCCCGATATCCGCAACACGCAAACAGGGAGTATTTGGAATGGAACACAAATTGCCGCCGCTGCCCTATGCATGGATGCGCTGCAGCCGCTCATCTCCAAGGAAACGCTCGAATTCCATTACGGCAAAGATCATCAAGCCTACGTCACCAATCTGAACAATCTCATCAAGGGCACTGAATTCGAAAACGCTACCCGATATACAGCCTTCTTCCCGCAGAAGTCGCGGGATTCGATTCCTTGGCCGAGTTGGCCCTGGATATGCGCTGGACGTGGAGTCATGCCCCCGACGAGGTGTGGCGGCAGCTCGATCCGCTGCTGTGGGAGCAATCCCCAAGTTTCATGCGCGTGATGAACGGGGTATCCCCAGCGCCAGGGTGACCCGCATGCGGGAAAGTATGGCGCGGTTGGGCGCCGCAAAGGGCTGCGCCTACGCGAGCTGCGGCCCGATACTTCGACCACGCCGATGCCGCTGAGGCGCGGACGTGGTTGGCCGAAGCATAGCCGCTTCGGCCGCGACCGTACTGTGTGCGATACCGAACAGATGGGCGACCTCGTCGAGCGCACTGTGCCACAGTGAGTGGCGCCGTGCGCTCAGCGGCAGCGCCTTCGAGGGGACAGAGGCTCGTATGGAAATCAACAAGCAACAGATGACGATGTGGTATTTCGCGCTGGCGTTCCTGGCGGTCATATTCCTTCAGGATATGTTCGCGGCGCGGCGCCACACCGAAACACTCGCCTATAGCGAGTTCAAGGCGCTGCTGCAGGCCGGCAAGGTGAGCGAGGTGGTGGTCACGGACACGGCCATTACGGGACGACTGTCCACCAGCGGCCTTGAGGGGCTGCTCTCGGCGGAACGACTCACCGCGATCAGCGCGATGACCGGGGACGAGAACTACTTCGCGACGGTGAAAGTGGACGATCCGCGCCTGGTCGCCGCTCTCGAAGCGGCGAAGGTGCGCTTCTCGGGCAAGATCGAGAGCCGTCTTCTCTCGACCGTGCTGTCGTGGGTCGTCCCGATGCTGCTTTTCTTCGCCCTTTATAGCTTCCTCATGAAACGCATGGGCGGGGCGCAAGGCCTGCTCTCGATCGGCAAGAGCAAGGCCAAGGTGTACATGGAGAAACAGACCGGCGTCACCTTCGACGATGTGGCTGGCATCGACGAGGCGAAGGCAGAACTCGTGGAAGTGGTCGAATTCCTGAAGACACCCGAGCGCTACCGCCGCCTGGGCGGCAGGATCCCGAAGGGCGTGATGCTCGTCGGTGCGCCCGGCACCGGCAAGACCCTGCTGGCGAAGGCGGTCGCCGGCGAGGCGGGTGTGCCGTTTTTCTCGATGAGCGGGGCGGGGTTCGTCGAGATGTTCGTCGGTGTGGGCGCGGCGCGGGTGCGCGATCTGTTCGATCAGGCGCAGAAGATGGCGCCGTGCATCATTTTCATCGACGAGCTCGACGCGCTGGGCAAGGCGCGGGGCGTGGGCATAATGGGCGGAAATGACGAGCGCGAGCAGACGCTGAACCAGCTGCTCGTCGAGATGGACGGCTTCGACACCAACAAGGGCGTGATCATCATGGCCGCGACCAACCGGCCCGAGATCCTCGATCCGGCGCTGCTGCGTCCCGGGCGCTTCGACCGGCACGTGGCGCTTGATCCGCCCGATCTGCGCGGGCGCGAACAGATCCTGCGCGTGCATGTGAAGGACGTGAAGCTCGCACCTTCGGTGGATCTCACCGCGCTCGCCGCGCGCACGCCGGGCTTCGCCGGCGCCGATCTCGCCAACCTCGTCAACGAGGCTGCGCTGCGCGCGGCGCGGCAGGACAAGGACGCGGTGGACATGGCCGATTTCGACGAGGCCACCGATCGCATCGTGGGGGGGCTGGAGAAAAGGCAGCGCGTGATGAATCCCGCCGAAAAGGAGACGGTCGCCTACCATGAAGCGGGCCATGCACTCGTTGCCGAATCGCGACCGCACGCCGACAAGGTATCGAAGATTTCGATTATTCCGCGCGGCATCGCGGCGCTCGGCTATACGCAGCAGCAGCCGACCGAGGACCGGTATTTGTTGCGGCGCGGGGAGCTGCTCGAGCGCCTCGACGTGCTGCTGGGAGGGCGGGTTGCGGAGGCCTGTCTCGGCGCAACCAGCACCAAGACGGCGCCTTGGTATGTGGTGCCCGCCGACGACAAGGAGAACGCGCGGCTGATCATTGCCCAGATCATCGTCGATACGTTCAAGTCTCTCAATATGCGCCAGCCGGAAGTCGACGCAAAGCGCTGCAAGGAATTGCTGTCGATCCGCCGCCAATTGACGAAGGAAGGCCCAAGCAGCGACTGAACGGGTTAGATGCGGGCAGAGTTCGACACGGTTTTGCTGCCGCAAACAGGGTTGTGGTGTTTTCGATCCTGGTCGAGGTGCTCAGCATCCGCAGGGTGGTGCGCACTCAATGTGCGTGATACAGACTTACAACAACGCATTATCGATATGTGTGCATGCGTACGGACTCAACCACGCAGTGCGCGTATATTTTGCATGATTCGTACGTTGAATTAACGCCATAACCGGTGCGGTCGGCGCCAAATAGGGACATGACTATGATGGAATTTCTTGTTGCGCTGTGTTTTTCCTTTTTCGCGACCGCGGCATCGGCGCAGGATCTCGCGCCCGACGCGCTGGTAAAGAAAATCAGCGATGAAGTCATCAGCATCGTCAAGCAGGATAAGGACATCCAGTCGGGCAACCAGAAGAAGATCAATGACCTGGTCGATGCCAAGGTGCTGCCGTATTTCAACTTTAGTCGCATGACCGCGCTCGCCATGGGCCGCAACTGGACCAAGGCGAATGCCAGCCAGCAAAAGCGCCTGATCGGCGAATTCCGTAACTTGCTGGTGCGCACCTACTCGAGCGCGCTCGCCACCTACAAGAATCAGGTGATCGAGTTCCAGCCCCTGCGCGCTGCTGCGGGAGACGCGGACGTAACGGTCAAGACCCAGGTCAAGCAGGCAGGCATCGCACCGGTCAGCATCGATTACAGCATGGAAAAAACGCCTGCGGGCTGGAAGGTCTACGACGTCGTGGTCGGCGGCGTAAGCCTGGTGACCAACTACCGCGAGACCTTCAATTCCGAGATTCGCGACGGCGGCGTGGACAGTTTGATCAAGTCCCTAGCCAGCAAGAACCGCGCCTTGGAAACCCGGGCCAGCCTTGAGTCCAAGTGATCACCCAAGAAGGCGACCGGCTGCTGTTCGACGGCACGGTACGTGACGCGCGCTGATTTCTATCAAACTTTGACAAAGCGATATGTGTGCTAGCGCACATAACGTCACAAGGAGAAGGTATCCAATCCTGGCATTAGCCTATATCAATCGGATGGAATGAGCGTTGGTTAAGACCGAATGGATGGTGCCTGACCGGCCCGCAACCTGGATTACAGCGCTTCTGCTCATGTTGTTTTCGGCGCTAGCCGAGGCAGATGTTGCGGCGGGCATTGCCGCTTACCAAGGACGTGACTTCATCACGGCATTGAGAGAGTTTCAAGAGGCGGCGAAACACGATGACATTCGTGCACTGAATTTCCTGGGAATTATGCACGCAGAGGGTGTGGGCACGTTGCGCGACGACTACCGCGCGATCGATATGTTCTACTTGGCTGCCATTCTCGGTCATCCCGAAGCGATGGTTAATCTGGCACGCATGTACGCCGCGGGTCGGGGGGGCCGGCAGGACAACAAAGCCGCGGTTGCGTCCTATCGGGCAGCTGCGAAGGCCGGATTTCAACCAGCGATTATTCGGATGGCCGAAATCTACGAGAACGGTGAATTGGGCGAGGCGCCGGACGCGGCACATGCGCGTGAGTGGCGCGCCCGGTTGCGGGGCCAGCAAACGCAACCTGGGAATTCATCGCGGCTTGAGGGTTCAGCACCCGTCCAAAATACAATCGAGTCCATTGCAGTGACGCCGCAGCCCGGCCAGATTCTGGTCAGGGTGAGCACGAATGCGCCGCTTGCCGGTCCGCCTGCCAGTTTTACCATGGCAGATCCCCCGCGAATCGCATTGGACTTTCCGAACACCGTGATCCGCCGGGGTAAGGCCCGCCTTGACATCGATAAGGGCAATTTGCGGTTGATCAATGTTGTGCAGGTGAGCGACCGCACTCGCATGGTCCTAACCCTGCGCGATACCATGCAGCACGACGCTAAGGTGGATGGCAGGGATCTGCTGATAACACTGACCCCAAGGGGCCGCTGACCCCAAGGGGCCGCGCCAGCGATTGACTGAGTTGCGCTCATTTCTGGAGAGTACCGTAGCGCTGCATAGGAAACCGCGCCTACAGCGGTCTGACCAAGCGTTTCACAACATGTTACGCGGCAAAAGACGCAGACACCGTGCTGCGCGATATCGACGGCTGGCAGACAGTAGTCCACTGTACGTGGAAGCGACCGCCGCAGACTGGGCTCGGCGGCAGCAAGGCTACCAAGGAGATAACCCTGCAACTTACAGGAGTTGCGACCTAGCTGTTGCTTGAGGCGGACGAGAAGCGACTAATTGATGAAGGAAAGCACAGGCGGCAACTGAATGCCGCAAATCCGGGCGCGGGCCAAAGCGCTTTTTGCGTGTATTCAGCGGTCCCCATCGTATGTACGCCGTCGCACAGAAGGTCCGGCGGCCGGGGTATCTAATACTTGTGAGCAAGAGCGATCGGGGAGCTTGCTGCGTCAACAAAGATGTCCTTAGCCACTACTTAAAGGGGTAACAAGATGAAGTTCGCGGAAATATCGGCAGTATTTGCGGTGCTGTTGCTTTCGCTCGGAAACGTCATGGCGGTTGCGCCAGGCAAGACAGTGGAATTTGCCAGCCCCATGGGCAAAGTGACCTTCGAGGGCAAGGCACATGCGGCCAAGGGCTTCAAATGCGCCGATTGCCACACCAAGCCCAAGCTGTTCGAAATGAAAAAAGGCGGTGACAAGATGACCATGGCCGCGATGAACGAAGGCAAGTTCTGCGGTACCTGCCATGAGGGCACGAAGGCGTTCGGCGTCAAAGCTCCGGCCGATTGCGCGAAATGCCACAAGAAAGGCGACGCAGGCGCCACCAAACCCGCCAAAGAGAAATCCACGACCTCGACATCGAAGAAGGAATCCCCCGGGGAATACGTCGACGACAGTGTTATCACCACCAAAGTCAAGGCGGCGGTGTTGGAAGAACCCTCGCTCAAGTCAGCCGAAATCAACGTCGAAACTTTCAAGGGCGTAGTTCAATTGACCGGCTTCGTCGGGTCGCGCGCCGATATCAACAAGGCCGTCGAAGTGGCCAAGGGTGTCAAGGGCGTGAAGTCGGTCAAGAACGCCATGATCCTCAAAGGCACGCAGTAAGGCGGCTGGGCTTGCCAGTCTCCACCCGCGGGCGAGGCAAGGAGAAGCGAAATGAGTCTTGGAACCGTACTCTTGGTGATTCTGGTGCTGGCGCTTGCGGGTGTGATACCCACCTGGCCTCACAGCCGGCAATGGGGTTACGGTCCCAGCGGTGGAGTTGGCCTGATACTGATGATCGTTTTGATTGTATTTCTACTGGGCGGAATTTAGCCTGTCTTATCTGCACCTATAGTGCTTCGCCCGGGAAGCGTATTGCAACAGCCTGTCGGTTTGCGCGCGCATCTCCGATCGGTGATGCCGACGCGAATGGTGATCTTGGCCCATGCATCTATGACGGCGCGCATTTGCTGGGTATCAGTGCTGTTTTTGGCGATTGCCCTGTCATGCACAGGCGCGCGCATTGCCCATGCCGACGATACAGACGCGACTTCAGCCGCATCTCTGCGCGCCAAGTACGATGGTCTGCACAATCATCTGATCCACAATCGGTTCCAGCGGCCGCTGTACCTGGACTCCAGCGAAACCGCGGATAGTGTGTCCGGCGATATTTATGCGCGCATTGATTACCCGTTCGCAACCGTGCGCGCCGCGCTGAGCAATCCGGGTGATTGGTGCGACATTCTGATACTTCACGTCAATACCAAGTACTGCCGCGCTTCGTCTGGCAGCCAGGGGACCGTGCTCAATGTAAGCATCGGCAGGAAGTACGACGAGCCGCTGGAGAAAGCCTACCGGGTGGACTTTGCTTACCGCGTTGCCGCCCAAACGGCGAACTACCTGCGGGTGAGGCTGAACGCAGGCGCGGGGCCGTTCGGCACGCGCGATTACCACATTGCGCTCGAGGCAGTCCCGCTCGAACCCGGGCGCACGTTCATTCACTTTTCGTACTCGTTTGCTTACGGCGTGGTGGGACGTCTGGCGCTCCAGATCTACCTCGCCACGATCGGGCGGAACAAGGTGGGATTTGCCGACGCTGGCACCGGTTCCGACGGCAAGCCCCTTTACATCGGTGGATTACGCGGCCTGGTGGAACGCAATACCATGCGCTATTACCTTGCCGTCGAGGCCTTTCTCGGCGCCGTATCCGCACCGCCGCCGGCGCGCCTCGAAAAGCGTTTGCGTGCGTGGTTCGCGGCCATCGAGCGCTATCCGCGCCAGTTGCATGAAATGGAACACGATGAGTATTTCGACATGAAGCGCAAGGAGTATCTGCGGCAACAGTCCGAGCCCCTACCGCCACCGGCCTGATCGCCAAGCTTTGAGGTCGTATGTACGCTACCGTACAGACCGGCTTCAACCGCAACGGACAATTGGAGCAAGGTCGGATAGCGCCGGGCAGATGCCGGAATGCCGAGTGTCGCGCAAGCGGTGTACCATTGAATTGCAGGAAAACGGAATTCATCGTGCGGCCATGAATACAGGTCGTTACTGATACAGACAATGATCACCCGGTTTCAACCGAGTCGCGCGCTGAGCAGCGCTGGTAAGCCGGAAAATCGTTCGATTCCTGCGTAATTGCACGCGTAATCGACCGCACGCGAGCGCGAACGGGCGTCGCGACAGGCGCGAAAAAGGAATGACGGCCGCCGCGCAATCCTGCAAAGGAGCGGAATATGGAGCTTCCCTTTCTTACTCTCCCGTGGTGGGGCTACGTGCTCGTTGCGCTGGGGTTGACCCACGTCACCATCGCCGCGGTGACGATCTTTCTGCATCGACACCAGGCGCACCGCGCGCTGAGTCTGCATCCTGTCGTCAGCCATTTCTTCCGCTTCTGGCTGTGGCTGACCACGGGCATGGTCACCAAGGAATGGGTGGCGATTCATCGCAAGCATCACGCCAAGTGCGATATGACGGAAGACCCGCACAGTCCCAAGATCTACGGCATCCGCCAGGTTCTGTTTGCCGGCGCGGAGTTATACCGTGCCGAGACCGGGAACGGCGAAACCCTTGCCAAATATGGTCGCGGTACGCCGGCGGACTGGCTCGAACGCGGCCTCTATAGCAGGCATTCCGCCGCCGGCATCATCGCCCTGCTGGTCATTGAGGTGGCGCTCTTCGGCGGCATCGGACTCACCCTCTGGGCTGTGCAGATGGCCTGGATTCCGTTCTTCGCCGCCGGCGTGGTCAACGGCATCGGCCACTACTGGGGTTACCGCAGCTTCGCGACGCCGGATGGCTCGCGCAATATCGTGCCCTGGGGCATCCTGATTGGCGGGGAAGAACTGCACAACAACCACCACGCGTACAGCACGTCGGCACGCTTGTCCAACCGCTGGTGGGAGTTTGACCTCGGTTGGATGTATATCCGGTTACTGGAGATTCTGCATCTGGCGAGCGTGCGCCGGGTCGCGCCCGAACCGCGCGTCAAGCGCGGCAAGACGCGCTGCGACATCGAGACCGTTCAGGCCGTCGTCACGCACCGCTTTGATGTCCTGTCGAAGTTCGCCAAGTCAGTGCAACGGACCGCCCTGGAGGAAATCCAAAGTCTGCGCACCCGCGCCGTTCCCGGATTGCAGGATACGAGAGCGCTTGTCGCCGTGAAGCACTGGCTGCGGATGGAAAGTCCGAATCTATCGGAGTTGGAGCGCGAAACCCTGGACCGGGCGCTGCGATCCAGCACGAAATTGCACACCATCTACGCGATGCGGCAGGAACTCGCCAGCCTGTGGCGCAGGACGGCGGTTTCGAAGGAACAGTTGGTCAAACAGCTGGAAGACTGGTGCCAGTGCGCCGAAGCGAGCGGGATCGGCGCCCTCCAGGAATTCTCCCGAACGCTGCGCCGCTATGGCTGACGTGGTCATCTGCCCCGAATGCAACAAGCCGAGCTAGGAGCAGGTTGCGGTGCTCAGGCCAGTGGCATTGCGAGTTCGGACGGTTTTTTCCAGAAACCCTCTTTGACCCTTGCACCTGCGTCACGTCGTAGGTGGGGATGAGGCGAAGCGACCGCTAGTCGCGGGAGTCGCCTGCGCCGGACACTCCGGGCTCAAGCAGGCGCAGCTTTTGCGTCCCGCAGTCCTAGTTGCGGCTTTTGCCCAGGGTCGAAGTCAGCACCGGCGCATCTTCTTTGATCGCGTCGCGCTTAGGCTCAGATGGGCTATTGTTCGCGAGCGTTGGCGCGGGGAGCCGCGTCACGAACTCGTGCGCTGAGGCGGCCACGGCTCGCTGCAGGCTGACGGCCTCCTCGGCCAGGGATTCGTAGGCGATGGTCAGCTCCTGCGATCCTTCCCAGACGACGGCTCCATCCTCGCTGTCCCAGATCTGCAGGAACAAGCGGATGACGGCGGACTTGGTTTCCACCATGCGCAGGCCGAGCGTGCCCCAGCGGCCCTTCGATTCCTGGCGGAAGCCGCCGAGCTTAAGCTGCGCCAGGTAGCGTGCGCCTGTGACGCGGGCGACCTTCCGCAGGGCCTCGCGGTCGAAAATCCCGGTCAAGCGCGAGTCCTCGAACATACGCTTGTACTCGGCGGTGAGCCCGGTGCGATTGATGGCGGAAAGCGTCTCGGGCAGCGTCACACAGCGCAGGTCCGGTCGCGCGACACGTAGTGTTTCGGTAAACGCGAGCGCTAGTGCCTGCCGGTCCTCTTCCTGCCCAGTGATCGCCGATGGGGTGATGAAAGCGATGCCGGCCATTTGCAGGTCTTTGGCTGTCAGGTTCAAGACTGGCACCTGCGTGGTCGAATTGATCTGCTCGGTGCTCGACCTGATGGTTTCGTTGGCACAACCAGATGACAACAGCGCGAGGCCGATCCCTGTCATCGAGGCGAGCAGGTGCCAACCATTCAGTGGATAGCGTACGCGCACAACGAAGTTGCTTTGCATGGTCTTGCCGATTAGCCATAACATCGATCGGCTTGCTGCATCGTTTGCACTTTCGAGCGTGCCGTTGCAGGCAATTTGTGTCGAAAGTGTTGCTGGCTTTGCACCAAGCGAACTAGTCTGGGGAAGAGTAGACCTCTTATGCACCGCCTTCCGTTCGATAGCGAACATATGGCGATGTCGATTTTTCGCGCCGGACACGGTTTGATAATTCGTGCGCGCATCTGTCAACCAGACAAATTGCCGCATCAATAATCTATCTGTGCGCCAACCGACCGCGCCGATAGTGTGCGCAGGCATTTCATTCGGCGGGTCGCTCGCCTACGCGCGAAGCAGCTAGAGGTTATTCAGGCCCTGGTCGTCGACTTGCTTGAAAGGGATTCTAAACGCAACGCCGTTGGCAAAGTAAAAGCCGCCAAATTCCTCGATTATTGTCGAGTTGAGGTTGGGCGAGCCAAGCTCTACGAAGCACACATACTCCGCGGCACGCCTATTTGGGAGCAGGCGGATATTCCTTGGCCTGCCGAATGGCTGGCACAACGCTTCTATCTCCCGCCGCAACTCTTCGGCGTTCGCCGCCGCAGCGAGTCTCTCCAAACGTTCTTGATCCATGATTTGAGGTCATCCGTGGCATTTCATCGAATATTGCTCTCGCACCGCGTCAAGGGTGCGCGCTGCCGCGCTTTCGCCCGCCCTTGACGCGGCTACGGGACGTCAACGGAATCGGGCACTGTGCAACAGTCATGCCCGAAATATCAGCGCCGCCATAGTTACGCGGATTTCGACCGCCAATTAGAACGATATCGCCGATTGGCGGCGTGCTCTCGACTAGCTCTTCTTCAAATCCTCGACAGCTTGCTTGACGTCGCCGACGCCTTTTTGCATCTTCCCCGAAATCTGTTTTGAAAGTCCCTTGATCTGTTGTTCCTTGCTGCCAAGCAGCTTGCCCGCTTCTTCCTGGACTTTGCCGACAACGTCCTTCGCCGCGCCCTTCACTTGGTCTTTGTTCATGTTCGATTACTCCGGTTGTAAGCGCTGTATTCAGCGCGATGATAAATAGCTGCTATATCTTGCCCAGCACGAATAGGATCAACACGATCAGCAATATCAAACCAACCCCGCCGCTGGGAGCGTAACGCCATTGCCTGCTGTGAGGCCAAGTTGGAATTACACCTAGAAGCGCGAGCACCAGGATGACCAGAAGTATCGTTCCTATACCCATTTTGTTCCCCCAACTTGGTTCTTCCACCAACATCCAGAACACCATGCTGCAATGCCAAAGATAAACGCTCGCGCAATGCGTTTCTGTACGCTGCCAGACATAGGCGCGTTTTTACTAAAGAGAGATTTGCGTCCACAGTTTGCCGATGGGCTAAGGGCACCGATCTGATGACGAATTTGTCATGTTTCATGCGTCTTCCACCCGCCGCCTAGCGCCTTGAACAAACCGACGGACGCCTGCAGCCGCGCGAGGCGAATCTGCGCCAGTTGATCTTCCGCCTGGAACAGCGTGCGCTGCGCATCGAGCACCGTCAGCAGATCGTCCGCGCCCTCGCGATAGCGGATCTCCGCGAGCTTCAGGGCCAGACGCGCCTGTTCCACGACCTGTTCCTGAAGCAGCTCCTGTTCTGCCGTGCGCCCGCTGGCGGCGAGCGCGCTTTCCACATCCGCGAGCGCGGCCAGCACCGCCTTGCGGTAGTTCTCCACCAGTTCCCGTTCGCGCGACGCAGCCACATCGACCTGCGCCCGCAGGCGGCCGCCGTCGAATATCGGCTGCAGCAGCGAGGCGCCGATCGCCAATGTCGCCGCCGGACTGTTCAGGAAATTGAGCAGCACGTCGCTCGCGAGCCCGGCCGACCCCGTGAGCGCTATGCCCGGCAGCAGCGCTGCTCGCGCCGCGGCGACATTGGCGTTGGCAGCCGCAAGCTGTGCCTCGGCGCTGGCAAGATCGGGCCGTCGTACGAGCAGTTGCGCCGGCAGCCCGGGGGCGGCACGCGGCACGGCTAGACCCGTAATTGTCGCGGCTGCAGTATCGAACCCTTCCGGCGCACGTCCGAGGAGGATGGCGAGCGCGAACAGGGTCTGGCGCTGCTGCAGCTCGAGCGGCGGGATGGCGGCTCTTTGCGTGAGCACCGCCGCTTGTTGGCGCGCGAGGTCGAGCTTCGATGCGGCGCCGTTGCGCACGCGCGAGTCGACCACCTTGAACACACGCTCGGCTATGCTCAAGTTTTCGCGCGAGATCGCGAGGCGGCCGCGCAGCGACAGAACCTCGATGTAGGCGTTGGCGACGCCCGCGACGAGCGTAAGCCTGACTGTCTCCCGGTCGAAGCGGCTGGCGCGTAGCGCAGCTTCGGCCGAGCGCACGCCCGAGGCGTTTCTTCCCCATAGATCCACCTCATAGCTCGCGCTGAAACGGGCGTTGCTCGCGTCGCCCGTTTGCCAGTTGCCGCCATCCACGCGCGTTTCGCGGCGCGAACTGCCGGCGTCGAAGTCAAGGGCCGGAAAAAGCGTCGCACCCGCGATACGGACCTGCGCCTCGGCCTGGCGCACGCGCTCCGCGGCGATGGCGAGGTCCGGATTTGCGGCCAGGGCCGCGGCCACGAGCGCGGACAGGTCCTGCGAACCGAAGGTGCTCCACCAGTCTGCGGCGGGGATAGCCGCGTCAGGCGCAGTCGGTTCAGTGTAGGCCTGCGGCATTGCGGGCGCGGGTGCCGGAGCGCGGCCGGTGATGGCGCAGGCACCGAGCAGCAGCGCGATCATTAGAAGGGCGAGCGTGCGCATCATGTCGCCAGCGCCACTATCGGGTCCACGCGCGCCGCCTTGCGCGCCGGCATGTAACCGAAGACGAGTCCGGTGGCAAAGGCGCAGCCGAAGGCGAGCAGAACCGGTCCGAGCGAGTATTGGACCGGTGTGCCGAATGCCCCGATCATCGCCGCTGCCGCAAGGCCGAGCGCCACGCCGATCGCGCCCCCAAGCAGCGACACCATCAGCGCCTCGGTGAGGAATTGCTGCAGGATGTTGCGCATGCGCGCGCCGGTGGCCATACGGATGCCGATCTCGCGCGTGCGTTCGGTCACGCTCACGAGCATGATGTTCATCACGCCGATGCCGCCTACGAGCAGCGAGATCGCCGCGACCGACCCGAGCAGAACCGTGAGCGTATTCTGCGTATCGGTGGCCGTTTCGAGGATCGAGGCCATATTGCGGATCTGGAAGTCCGTGCTCTGGTGCCGCGACTGCAGCAGCGCCGTCACTGCGCCTTGCGTTTCGTCGATGAGTTCAACGTCGTCCACCGCCACCGTGATGTTGCGCAGGAAGCGCTGGCCGAAAAGGCGGAGCCCCCCGGTGGTGAGCGGGACCAGCACCACGTCGTCCTGGTCCTGGCCTTGCGGCGAGGCGCCGCGCACCGCCATCAGGCCGATGACCTGGAACATCACGTTGTTGAGTACGATGTACTGTCCGACCGGATCCACTTCCGGCGTAAACAGCTTGTCCGCGACGGTCTGGCCGAGCACGACCACCGCGGCGTAGCTCTTCTGGTCCGCAGTCGAAAAAAATATTCCTTTGGAGACGGGCCAGTTGCGCGCCACCGGAAATGTCGCGGAGGTTCCGGTCGCCTGGGTCTGGTAGTCGGAACTACCGAAGCGCGCGGTGACGCTGCCGCCCAATTCGGGCACGGCAGCGAGCACGTTGGGCAGCTCGGCGATCATGTCCGCATCTTCCGGCACCAGCGAGGCGACAGTTCCGCCCACGCCCCTGCGGCTAGGTTGGCCCGGACGGATGAGCAGCAGGTTCGTTCCCATGGCGCTGATGCGATCGAGCACGACCTGTTTCGCACCGTCGCCGATGGCGAGCATCGCAATCACCGAGGCGACGCCGATGACGATGCCGAGCAGCGTGAGCACCGTGCGATTGAGGTTGGCGCGCAGTGCCCGCACCGCGGTCCTCGCCGCCTCGATCGCCCCGCCGACAAAAGAAGCGCCGCCCTCGTCCTGCGCCTGCGCGATATCCGGCACCGGTCGGCTGCCGGCCAACTGTGGACCGGGATCGCTCACGATGCGCCCGTCCCGGATTTCGATGATGCGTTTCGCCTGCGCGGCAATGTCGAGCGCGTGCGTGATCAGGATAACCGTGTGCCCGCGGGAGGACAGATCCTGCAGCAGCGCCATGACTTCGACCCCGCTCTTGCTGTCGAGCGCGCCGGTGGGCTCGTCGGCGAGGACGATGCGCCCGCCGTTCATCAGCGCGCGCGCGATGGACACGCGCTGCTGCTGGCCGCCTGAGAGCTGGCTCGGCCGGTGGGCAAGGCGTTCACCCAGACCGAGCGAGCCGAGCAACTCTTTGGCGCGTGCGTCCCGCTCCGCGGCCGGCATCCCCGAATAGACCGCCGGCACCTCGACGTTCTCGAGTGCGGAGGCGGTGCCGATGAGGTTGTAGCTTTGGAAAACGAAACCGAACGCCTCGCGCCGCAGCCGCGCCAGCTCGTCGCGCTCGAAGCCCGAGACATCCTCGCCCATGAAGCGGTAGATGCCGCAGGTGGGCCGGTCGAGACAGCCGAGGATGTTCATGAGCGTGGTCTTGCCCGACCCCGACGCACCCATGATCGCGAGGAATTCGCCCGGGTAGATCTTCAGGCTGACCCCGTGCAGCACTTCCACGTCCAGCTCCCCGCTGCGGTAGGTCTTGACCACGTCGACGAGTTCGATCAGCGGAGCTGCCGATGAATTGGTGGAAACGGCAGGCGCCGGAGGGCGTGCGAGCACCTCGGTGGGGCGCGCGAGCACGCCCGAGTCCAGATCGGATTTCACGGGCGACCGCCCCCGGCCCTCGTTGCGCTTGGCACCAGCGAACTGCCGCCCTGCGCCGGCGCAGCCTGAGCCGGTGTGCGGGCTCCGATCACGACTTTTTCACCAGGCTCAAGGCCGGAGACGATCTGTGCCGAGACCCGGTTCATCACGCCGACCTTCACTTCGCGGTCTGCGACCTTGCCGTTGGCGTCGACCACGCTCACCAGAGCGCGCCCGTTGGCAAACTGGTTGCGCCGATCGGCGCCCGAGGCGCCTTGGGCGCCGGCGCTGCGCGCGGCGCCTGGTGCGAGCGCGGCGCCGCCACTGCGTGCGGCGCCTGGTGTGCGCTCTGCTGCGCGGCCGCGCGCCGCACCATCGCCCGCGGCGGCACCGGCAGCAGGGGCCCGGGGCCCGCGCCAACGGGCCTCGGCCGCCACCGGGCGCAGCGCGGTGAGCGGCACCAGCACCGCGTCCCTAGCGCTCGAAACGACGAAAAACACCTGCGCCGTCATCTGCGTCATGAGCGCCTGGTTCGGGTTCGACACGTCGAACAAAGCATCGTAGAGCACGACATTGTTCACCACCGTCGGCGTGGGCGGGATCTGGCGCAGTTTGCCGTAGAAGCGGCGGTTATCCCCGCCCAGCGTGGTGAAGTAGACGTCCATGCCGATGCGCAGCTTGGGCACGTCGGCTTCCGACACCTGCGCCTGCACCGTCATCGTCGACAGGTCCGCGATGCGCATGACGATGGGCGCCTGTTGGTTGGCGTTCAGCGTCTGGCCCAGCTTCGCCGCCTGCGAAACGACAGTTCCGGCAATCGGCGCATAGATCTTGGTGTAGCCGAGGTTCGCCTCGTCCCCGCGCAAGGTGGACCCGGTCTGCTGTATCTGCGCCTTGACCGAATCATGCTGGGCCAGGGCCGATTTCCGGGCTGCCTCGGCACTTTGCAGCGCTTCGGCCGTAGTCGCGTCTTCGCGCGCAAGGTTCTGCTGCCGCGTGAGCTGAAGTTCGGCGAGCACGAGCTGCGCCTGCTTGTCGGCAAGCTGCGCCTGCTGGTTCAAGAGCTGGGCGCGATCGCCGTCGACTTTGGCCTGATAGACCGAAGGGTCGATTTCGGCGAGCAGTTGTCCCTTGGTGACGACGGCGCCAATATCCACGGGCAACTTCTTCAGCTGTCCGGACACCTGCGTGCCGACGTCGACGAAATCCTTGGGCTGGAGCGTGCCGGTCGCAGTGACCGTGTCCTCGAGGTTCCCGCGCGTGACCACCGCGGTAAGAAGCGCCTTGGCCGAGGTGTCCTGGGCAAACCACGTGCGCCAGGCGAAATAGCCGCCTCCTGCCAGCAGTGCGCACGCGGCAAGAACGAGCGCCGGTCGGCCCAGGCGCGACATGCGTGAGCGGGCGGGGGCCGGCCTCGCGGCCGACACCCCGTCTTTCACGCCCGCCGGAGCTTCGATATCTGCAGTCATGGCACGCTATCCGTTTCAAAATTGTGGCGCATGCAACGGTCTCAAATTTCCGCCCGGAGCCGCGTCTTGGCCAAAGGAGATGATATCCGTCAGGAGTCGTTACCTCGGTACGCTAACGCACATAGATCGGGAGGCACTGTGATCGCGGATCGCCGCGCCGGCATCTTGGCGTCAGTTTCGATCCCGGCAAATTCTGACCTCGACCGAATGTTCCAAACGATCGTCGACCAGAGGAACGGCCTCATCGTGCTGCGCGACGCCGTCAACCGTTACACGGGTCTCGGTATCCGCCGCGTGCGTTTGATGGACGCTGATGTGGTAGAGCGTTTCTCTATAGCGGTAATGCAGCTTGTATGTTTCCCAATTCTGCGGAAGACAAGGCGCAAAGCGCAGCTTGTCGACGTCGAGCTTTAACCCAAGCAGCGATTCCAGGATGAGCCGGTACAGCCATCCGGCGGACCCCGTGTACCAGGTCCAGCCGCCGCGGCCGATGTGCGGCGCAACCGCATAGACGTCGGCCGCGACCACGTAAGGTTCAACCTTATAGGTGGCGATCGCCGCCTCGGAATTCGCATGCTGGACGGGATTGATCAGGTCGAACAATTCCCATGCGCGCCGGCTGTCGCCCAGGGCGGCGAACGCCATGACCGTCCAGATCGCCGCATGTGTGTATTGGCCGCCGTTTTCGCGCACGCCGGGCACATAGCCCTTTATGTAGCCAGGGTTCACATCCGACTTGTCAAACGGTGGATCCAGGAGCTGGATCAGCGCGTGTTCATGTCGTACCAGGCGCCGATCCACGGCTGCCATGGCGGTGCGCGCGCGCGCGGGATCCCCCGCGCCTGAGAGCACCGCCCAGCTTTGTGGAATGGCATCAATCTGGCATTCAGCGTTGCCCGCCGATCCGAGCGGCGTCCCGTCGTCGAAGTAGGCGCGACGATACCACTCGCCGTCCCAAGCGTTGCGCTCGAGATTCTGGCGCAGTTGAGCGGCCTCTTTGTGGCAGCGCTCGGCGATGGCTGAGTCGCTCTTCAGGCGCGCAACCTCGCCAAACCGCGTCAGCACCTCGTACAGGAAGAAACCCAGCCACACGCTCTCGCCTTTGCCGTGCACGCCAACCATGTTCATGCCGTCGTTCCAGTCACCGGTGCCCATGAGCGGGAGGCCGCGCTCGCCGAAGACGAGACTTCTCAGGATCGCGCTCACCGCGTGTTGGTACAGGCTGGCTGAGTCTTTGGAATGGCCGGGCAGGTCGTAGTAAGAGTCCTCGTCCGGATTCACCGCGCGGCCCTCGAGGAAGGCGATGGGTTCGTCCAGTACTCCGGTGTCGCCGCTGCTCAAAACGTAGCGGCATAGCGCCAACGGCAGCCACAGGTAGTCGTCCGAGCAGTGCGTGCGCACACCACGATCGGAGGTGGGATGCCACCAGTGCTGGACATCGCCTTCGCGGAACTGATGCGCAGCACAACGCACGAGGTGCGCGCGCACGAGCTTGGGCTCGGCATGGATGAGTGCCATCGCATCCTGCAACTGATCGCGAAAGCCGAATGCGCCGCCTGATTGGTAGTAGCCGCTGCGCGCCCACAGGCGGCAGGCCAGGGTTTGATACACCAGCCAGCCGTTGGCGAGTACGTTGAGGGACTGATCCGGTGTTTCTACCTGTACCGCGCCCAGAGTGCTCATCCAGTATTCGCGCACCGCCTCGAGCGCACTGCGCGCAACAGCAGGTCCGCGAAAGCGCCGTACCAGCTTGCTCGCCTCATCGGCGCCCCGTCTTCCCGCCACGCCGAGCCTGAAGATGAACTCACGCTCTTCCCCTTCGTCCAGCTGGAACGCAATCTGGATGGCCGCGCATGGATCCAACGCGGCTCCGACCTTGTTGGAAAGCTTCGACCGGGTCATTGCCGCCGGATGCGCGAGCGTGCCATTGCGTCCGACGAATTCGGCGCGGTCGCCGCTGAAGGTCCGGTTTACGTCGTCCACATCGAAGAATGCAATTCGATCGGCGAACTCGGTGTTGTATGCGTTGCGCGCGTAGAATGCGCCGCTCGCCGGATCGATTTCTGTAATCACGTGCATGCTGGTTTTCGGCCGCAGATCGCCCAGCACCCACTCCACGTAGCCGGTGGCGGAGAGCTGGCGCGCGCGGCCCGACTCGTTGCGCACTGTTAATACGGAAAATTTGACCGCGGCGTCCACGGCCACGAAGATCTTGAGCTCCGAGCTGATGCCGCCTTCTGTGTGCTCGAAGCTGCTGTAACCGAAGCCGTGCCGGCTTACATACGGTGTGGCGCCGCGGCTGGGCAATGGCGTAGGCGACCAGAAGTGGCCGCTTTCTTCGTCACGCAAGTAGAACGCCTCGCCGCTCGCATCGCCCACGGGATCGTTGCCCCAGGGGGTCAGGCGGAACTCATGCGCATTCTCGCTCCAGGTGTAGGCCATGCCGTTCTCGGAAATGACGGTCCCGAAGTGGGGATTCGCCAGCACATTCACCCAGGGAGTCGGGGTCACGTGCGTGTGGGTAGTGCTGATGACGTACTCGCGCCCGTCCGGCGTAAAGCCGCCGAGACCGTTGTAGAACAATAGATCGCGACGCGCGGGGGTGGCAGTCGTCGCAAGGTCGGCGCTGTGGGCGCGCGTCGGTTTGAAGCGCGGCAAATTCAGATGCGGTGCGCGTACGTCCATCAGACCGCGCCGATTGATCTGGTCTCCCAGCGCTCCGCGCCGGTCGCTGATGATCGCGCGCGCGACCGATTGCACCAGAATGCGATCTTCGTCGGATATCTGTTCCGCCGGCCGCACGAAGATGCCGCCGGGTTTATCCATTACGTGGGCTTCGACGCCGGCGGCAATCAGCCCCATGATCTGGTCCTGGAGCAGTTGCCGATAACCGGCGCGATCTTCATTCCAGATCACCAGGTCCACGGCGAGTCCCTTCAAGCGCCAGTAGGCGTGGGCCTGCACCAGCTGGCGCAGCAGATCGATATTCGCCAGGTCGCCGATTTGCAGCAGCACGATCGGCAGATCGCCTGAAATGGCATAGCCCCATAAGCCGGATTGTCCGCGACGATTCTTGCCGAGCACGCCGGCGTCTGCGCGCAAACTGGAATTGGCATAGATAACCGAGCGCGCGAGGCGCCCATAGAGCTGCGCATCAGCCTCGCTCGCGTTGATCTGCCGCAGGATCACCTGGCTGTGGGTCCATGCGAGCTCGAAGACGCGATCCGCGAGATGCCGGTCCTGGTATTTCCCGGCCAGGGCGAGGGCCACGTCGCGGGTGGCGCCGATGCCGCAAACCATGTCTATCGTCGCCGTTTGTTCCGGCTCCAGAATAATTCGATACCGGATCGCGATGATCGGATCCAGCACCGAGCCGGCGCTGCCCGAAAGCGCGGCCGCGTCGTCCAGCGCCTGCGGCGCGGCAACGGTGCGCCCGCGGCCGATGAAGCGCAGGCGGTCGGTTTCGTAGGAGATCTCCCCGACCCTTGCTCCGCGCACCGCCATCAGGTGAAACATCCACGGCGCCTGCTCGTCGAGCGAGCGCGGGCGGCGCGTACACAGAATTGCGTGCCGCTCGCGCACGATCTCGGTTTGCACAAAAAGATTGCTGAACGCCGGATGCAGCGCGTCGGCGGCAGGTGCGGCGAGAACCACCTCGGCGTAACTCGTGACCTCTATCGTGCGACGCGTGCGCGCGCGGTTGGTGATGCGCACGCGGCGCAGTTCGATGTCGTCTTCAGGCGAAACAACGATCTCGGTATGCGTATCGTAATCGAGGTCGCGCCGGCGAAATTCTGCGCGCCCCTCCGAAAAAATCGCTTCGTATTTTTCCGCCCGTTTGAGCGTCGGCTGATGGCTGTTGGACCAGAACGCCCCGCTCCTCACGTCGCGGATGTAACAGAACGTGCCCCAGTTGTCGCGGGTCGTGTCTTCGCGCCAGCGCGTGACGGCGAGGTCTTTCCAGCGGCTGTAGCCCCCGCCCGCGTTCGTGACCATCACGTGGTATCTGCCGTTCGACAATAACTGCACCTCGGGTATCGGCGTGTCCGGACTGCTCAGAACGCGCACCGGCATTTCCGGCTCGCTCGCAGTCGCGCGGATGGTGGAGAACTCGGCGGTATGCAGTTGAAACGCTCCGGCTTTGGGCACGCGCTCCTGCAGCAACAAGGTGGTCGCCTGAAACATCGGGTCCGACTCGAAGCGCTTTTGCATCGGACGGTCGAGCATCAGATATGCCAGCGACAGGAGAATCATGCCCTGATGATGCGTCATGAACGAGCGGATCACGGCGCTCGATTGCCCGCGCGGCAGGCGTGACGCGGTGTAATCGACCGCTTCAAAAAAGCCGAATTGTCCTGCCAGTCCTTCAGATGCGAGCCGCTGCAGATTCACGCACGCGGGTTCGGGCGCGACCATCAGCGCCAGCGCCGAAGCATAGGGCGCGATCACCAGATCCTCTGCCAGTCCGCGCTTTAGCCCCAGGCCGGGCACGCCAAATGCACGGTACTGGTAATTAAGCGCGGCATCGACCGCGTTGTAGCCGCATTCCGAGATGCCCCAGGCTACGCCGCGCTGCTTCCCGTACGCGATCTGTCGCTCCACGGCCGCCTGGTAGGTCTGATCGAGCAGCGTGTTTTCGTACGTTGGCATGACCAGGAGCGGCATCAGGTACTCGAACATCGAACCGCTCCACGACAGCAGCGTCGGCTCGCCCCCGGCGGTGGTAAGGAGCCGTCCCAGGGCAAACCAGCTTTCCTGCGGCAGTTGTCCCTGCGCTATAGCGATGAAACTGGAAAATCGTGCTTCGGAGGCCAGCAAATCGTAGTAACTGGCGTCTTGGCGACGCTCGCCGACGTTGTAGCCAATGGCGAGCAGATGACGCGCCTTGTCGTAGAGGAAGTCATATTCCATGGTGGCCAGTTCGCTCGACTGCATCGCCAGGCTTTCGATCTTCGCCATGCGCTCGTCGGCATGGCCTCTGGCGGTGGCGACGTGCTGTCGCAACGCATCCAGCCACGCGCGCTCTTCGGGCTTTGCTTCAGCGTCGATTTGCTGCTCGATTGCCGTCAACCACGGTGCTTTGATGCTTGCCAATTCGCGCGTTGTCGGAATCTCAATGGCATCCAGGAAGTTACGCAGTCTGCCTGATGCGCTCGGCAGCGCGAGCCACGGGGCGAGCACGGTCAGTTCATCGAGCCAGCTGCGGCACTGCCGGGTCAGCGCCTGCGCCCACGACTGTGCGTCGTTCTCGAGCGCGGTGGTGGCGGCGCCTTGTTGGTTGGCCAGGCTGGCGGACAGCTGCGCCGCAGACGCTGCCAGCCTGGCCAGCCAGATTTGCGCTGCCGCGAGCGTGGCAGGACGGGAATCGTAGGCAGACTCCAGATCTTTCTGCAGTTGTTCGAGCAGGATCAGCGCAGCCGGGGGTGCTTCCGGCGCGGCGTCCGCAAGTACCCTTAGTGTGTCGGATAAGCCGTCAAACAATCGCGCTCCAAGAATCTTGTGATCGGGCAACGCGAGCAGCCCTGGTCGCAACGTGAGCAGATGGCCTGCGAGATTTCCGCTATCCACCGATGAGATGTACAGCGGCGTCAGCGCTTGCAGCGATTGCGTGTCGTACCAATTGTAGAAGTGACCTCGGTGCCGTTCCAAGGTTGCCATCGTCGCGAGTGCATTCGCGCTGCGTTCGATGAGCGCTCCGGCCGGAATGTAGCCGAAGTCGTACGCGGACAGGTTCGCCAGCAGCGAAAGCCCCATGTTGGTCGGTGAGGTGCGATGTGCAACCACGGCAACCGGGTGCTCCTGATAGTTGTCCGGCGGCAGCCAGTGATCTTCGGCACCGACGAAGGTGTCGAAGAACGCCCAGGTCTTGCGTGAAATCTTGCGCATGAAGATAAACTGTTCGGCCGTCAACCGTGCTTCACGGCGAGCGAGCGGCCGGCTGATCCACCAGGCAATTGCGGGCGAGGCTATCCACAAGAATACAATCGGTCCCGCCGCTGCCAGCGTGCCGGGGTTTGCGTACGCCAGATAGCCTGCCGCGACGATGCCGATCACGGGTGCAATCCACATCGATTGGCAGCAGGCGGCGAGGCCAGTGCGATCATCGCAATCCGAGCGGCCCGAGGGCGTCCATTCCAGCAATCGTTTATGCGTGACCAGGATGCGCCAATTGGTGCGGATGATCGCGTCCAGGCTGAAATATGCTTCATAGGGCAGACAGGCAAGAGTAAGCAGTGCCTGCACGAAGTGCGTGCCGGCCGAGCGCAATATCGCGGCGAGATGCTGACGCGGTAGCACGTCGTCGGGCTTGCGCAAGAGGTCGAGAAACAAGGCAATCATGGGGGGAATCAGGACGATGCCGGTCACCACCAAGGTCCAGAACCAGGCGGGTGACAAGATAGTCCAACCCAGCAGCAATAGGAGCGTCGACGCCGCGGAGACCAGACTGCGCCGCAGGTTATCCAGAATCTTCCATTGGGACAGTGCCGAGAGCGGATTTCTGCGGAGGCCGCCTGGGCGGCGGTGCCGGCCGCCGCTGCCGGCATCCGCGCCGTTGGCAGGTACGCGCCGCAGCAACCACGATGCAATCTGCCAATCCCCGCGTATCCAGCGATGACGGCGCCTCACATCCGCGTTGTAACTGGACGGATATTCCTCGTACAACTGCACATCGGAGAGCAGCGCGGCCCGCGCATAACAGCCTTCCAGCAGATCGTGGCTGAGTATCCGGTTTTCGGGGAAGCGTCCCCTGAGCGATCGCTCGAACGCATCGACGTCATAAATGCCTTTGCCGATGAACGAACCCTCGCCGAACAGGTCCTGGTAGACATCGGACACGGCGCGTGTATACGGGTCGATGCCGGGCTCGCTTCCGAACAGTCGCGCATAGCGCGACCGATTCGTGCCGGGAAGGCTTACCGCCACGCGCGGTTGCAAGATGCCATAGCCTCCGGTCACCCGCTGCCGCTCTTCGTCGAAGTGCGCACGATTCAACGGATGCGCCATGGTGCCCACAAACTGACGCGCGGAATCACGCGGTAGCTGTGTATCCGTGTCCAGGGTAATGACGTACTTTACGCTGGATAACGCGTCAGTTGCGCCGACGATCAGCGAGAAGCAGTCGCCCCCGCCGCCGCGCAGCAGCGCATTCAATTCCGCCAGTTTCCCGCGCTTACGCTCGTAACCCATCCACAGCTGCTCCTGGGGATTCCAGCGGCGTGGGCGGTGGAAGAGGAAGAAGGCATCGCTCTCGGCATTCCGGTACTTTTGGTTCAACACTTCGATCAGGTTTTTGGCGAGCAGCAACAGCGGTTCGTCTTCGGGCAGCGTCTCCTCGCGCGCGTCTTGAAAATCGGTCAGCAGGCCAAATTGCAGATGCGCATCCCGGTTTGCCAGGAACCGGACTTCAAGCACCTCGATCAGAGCCTCGATGTTTTGAGCGCTCATAAGCATCGCCGGCACCACAACCAGCGTGCGGCAGTCCGGCGGAATTCCCCTGGAAAAGTCCAGACGCGGCAGCGGCCGCGGCGTCGCCAGCAAGGTTGCCAGCCAGTTGACCAGCGCGATGGCCAACTGGCTGGTGCACACAACCACGACGATCGCCAGCAGTGCGAGTAGCCAACCATGCAGCCCGCCGGCATGCGCCTTTGCCAGCAGGCCCGCGCTAAAGATCAGTGTCAGCAGCGCGCTCGTGCCCAGATAGGAGAACAAAGGAAAGCGGCAGCCTGCCCGCAGCACGGTTTCGGCGATCGATAAGCGCGCGTGTGCCGCTCGTTGCAGCTGTGGCAGACCTTTATCGATCAGGTAATAGCCCACATGCGCGGTGCGATCGTCGCCTGCGCCACCATGGGCGCCGCCTTTGGCCGCCGCGCCGGCCGCGCCTTCGTGCGCCAACTGAATCGCTTTGCGCGCGACTTCGCCCTCGGACAGGCGGCTCGCTTTCGCGGTCTTCTCGACTGCGTGCCGGTAGCGATCGCGGGTGGCAAAATCCATCTTGCCGTAGACTGCGCCAGGATCCTCGCGCAGCTTCTGCTCGACGCCACTCATCGCCTCGACGAACTCGCGCCAGTCCATCGCTCCCAGAAAGCGCAGGCTACCGATGCTGTTCGCGATCGAGACCTGAACGGAGGCCTGCTTCTGGGTCTCCGACTGCACTAACTGCTCAATCGTCAGGCCGGATTCTGACAGCCGCTGCTCGATCCAGGTCAGCGGTAATGCCAGGGCGGCGCTCTGGCCCTGCAGGCGTCGCGCCAGCTCCGCCACAAACGAACTGACCATCGGTGGATTCGATCGTGCCATGTCCGCAACCACCAGAATCAGGCTCTTCGGGTCCTGCAGGGCGACTTCCATCATCTGGTCCGCCCAGGCGTCGGCGCGGTCGCGGTCGATGGTACTGGCTGCTTCCCGAGCACCGACACGGCGCAGATTCTCGATCAGCGCCAGGCGCAGCATGATGGGAATCGCCCACAACTCGCCCAGATTGAGTGCGGTGATCTTCTGGTAGGCAGCCACGAAGCGGCTGAGGCTCTCCGGGTCCACGCGTCCGTCGCCGTGCGCGATCGCCTCCAGCGCGATGTCGTACACGCGCGGCAGTCCGGCCGAGGGGCCGTGCGCCAGGCGCGGTAGTTCCTTGCTGTAACCCTTCGGCAAATGTCGCCTGGCCGTGCGTATCTGTTCTTCGATCAGATAGAAGTTATCGAGCAGCCATTCACCGGCCGGCGAAATCCGGCGATTGGCCTTGCCTGCGGCTGTGAGCAGCTTGTAGGCCTGGAGCAGAACGTCTTCGTTCTCGGTCAAACGCGCGAGCAGCTGATCCGGCGCGCGCTGCGAGCTTATGCGGTGCGAACTCGCGAGGGTTTTGCCGTGTTGCTCCATCTGCTCGGCGCTGAACAGCTCGGCGCGTAGAGGCGGCGCATCGCCGACGTACGGCCCCAAGGCACTGCCGCGCAGGCGCTGCAACAAACGGTCCCAGGCGTCGCATATGCTCTTGCTGCTGAATTGCACTTCAGTGTTCCTTCGCTGTCGCGAACTATACGTGGCGCCTTAGAGCGCGCTGCCGTTGTTGCGCAGTGGCAATGTTGCGCGCACGAAAAGCCGTCCGCGCTCTTGTATGAAAACCCACGCTGTCGCTGCCTTTTTCCGTACAGAAGACTCAGCTTGGCGCGCGAGCGTCCAAGCCCGCCGTAGGCATACGACGGCAGCTAAGATGCCGTAGAGTGCAGCGATCCCAGGAGCGGTCGCAGAGCGGCCAAAGGCGGCTACAAGCCGGGCGCTTCGCGCGATGCCCAAGACTATGATGAAAGACATTCGCCGTATGTGCGCAAGCGCACGGAAGGCATCCAATTGGGTGGGGATAATTCGCGCAAAACCCAAGGAAGGCTCCAGCCACGCGGCAGGCCTGAATTCCGCGCGCCGGCCATACTGTGACATGAAATTTTCTCGTTTGCTCAAATGGACAGCTGGACTGTTGTTCGCTCCGGTGCTGCTGACGATACTTTTCATCGCGATTTTCGGCTGGAATTGGCTGCGCGGGCCGATCGAGCGCATGACGCTGGACAAGACCGGCCGTGAACTGGTTATCAGCGGCGATCTCAAGGTCAAGTTCGGCTGGCCGCTGCCGCGCATTAGTGCTGGTGCGGTGAGCTTCGCGAATCCGGCCTGGGCCAGGGAAAAGCAGATGGTCGCGGCGGATTCGGTGGAGATCGCGATCGACCTGCCGCAGCTGCTCCTACGCAACATCGTCCTTCCCGAAGTGCGGCTCGAGCGCCCGATCGTATATCTGGAGCAGGGCAGCGGTGGTCGGAAAAACTGGCTGCTGGACCAGAACCAGCAAGACGAACAGGCGCGTATCCGCATCGACCGCCTAATGCTCGACCATGGCCGGCTCGGCTACGACGATGCCGCGCAGAAGACCAGCATCCGCTCGGAACTTTCGACCGGAGTCTTGACAGCGAACACGCAGTCAGCCGGAGCGGGGGTTAGCTTCAACGCGCAGGGGCAATACAAAGGCATGCCGCTCAAGGCACGCGGCAAGGGCGGGCCGGTGCTTGGGTTGCGCGACGAGCGCGCGCCTTATCCGCTGCAAGCCGATCTCACCGTGGGTCACACCGGCGTGCGGGTCGACGGCACCATTACCAGCCTGCTGAAGTTTTCTGCGGTGGACCTGCGCCTTGCGCTGCGCGGCGATAGTCTGGCGCAGCTGTTTCCGCTGTTGGGTATCGCGTTTCCGGAAACGCGCGTTTACGCGACTGACGGGCACATCGTGCACAGCGGGCAAACCTGGCGCTACGAAAAACTCGCGGGCCGCATCGGCGACAGCGACATCGCCGGCACAATTCAGGTCGACACCGGCGGCAAGCGCCCGCTAATGAAAGCAGATCTGTTTTCCAAGTTGCTCGATTTGGCCGACCTTGGCCCGCTGATCGGATCGCGACCAGGCAGCGTGGCAGCGGCCAAACGGGCGGCGCCAGCGCCTGCGCAAGCCAGCGCACCCGTACCTGCGCAAGCGCGCGTGCTGCCTGACATGCCATTCAAGACCGAACGCTGGAACAGCGTCGACGCGGAGGTGACGCTGAGGGCCAAGACCATGCGCCGAGCCAAGGAGCTGCCGCTCGAAGACCTCGATGTTCACTTGAGCTTGCGCGATTCCGTGCTGAGGCTCGATCCGCTCAATTTCGGCGTGGCTGGCGGCCACCTCAGTGCCGTGATTTCGCTCGATGGACGCAAGGATCCGATGCAGGCGCGCGCCCGAGTGCAGGCGAGGAAGATCCGCATTGCCAAGCTGTTTCCGACTGTCGCGCTGAGTAAGACCAGCATAGGCCAGGTCGACGGCGAGTTCGATCTCGCGGGAACTGGCAACTCGGTAGGGCGCATGCTTGCGAGTTCCAGCGGCAAGTTGGGTCTGGTTGTCGGCAACGGCGAAATCAGCAAGATGATGATGGAAAAAGTCGGCCTGCATCTGTGGGAAATACTGGTACTGAAGGTGAGCGGCGACAAGCTCGTCAAGTTGCGCTGCGGGATTGCCGATTTCAGTGTCAAAGGCGGCATCATGCACGCCGATGCGCTGATCTTCGATACCGAGGTCACCACTATCGTCGCCACTGGCAGCATCAATCTGGGCGAGGAGAAGCTGGACTTGACGCTCAATCAGAAGACGAAGACCACCAGTCCCGTAGCGTTACGCAGTCCGATATACGTCCACGGCAGCTTTGCCAAGCCCGTGGTCGAAGTCGACAAGGGGCGCGTAGCGGCGCGCGGGCTCGGTGCGCTTGCGCTGGGAATGATCAATCCGTTGCTTGCCCTGATCCCGTTGATCGAACCCGGTCCGGGCAAGGACGCCGATTGCGGGCGGCTGGTCAGGGATGCCAGGGCCATGCCGCATTCAGTGCAAAAGAAAATAGGCCCTCGGTCATGAACATGGACCGAGGGCCTGGACCCGCCAATCAGCTTCAGGGAGGGGAAGGGCAACTGGCGAGCACAAAGACATTATCGCCAGTCCTTTGCCGGAAATATGTGCGCCAGCGCACATACGGAAAATTATCTCTGGATTTGCGCGGGAATCGAGCCGTCCAGCGGCGGTGCCGGGCGACGCAGATGCGCGCTTATGCGCGCTGGCGTACAGAGTTGCGCGCGGACATGGCGTACTTTCGCACCTGCAACTTCAGGGACCGCAAGTCCGCTTAGTTGAGTGGTTTTCGTCAAACAATCAAAAGGAATTCTCATGAAATATTCGATAGTGTTTTCAGCGGTACTGGTGGCGCTGACGTTGAGCGCGTGCGACAGGCCGACTGTCGTGACGCCTGCGGCCGTGGTTACCGTTCCCGTCCCCGTCCCCGGGCCCGCTGGCCCGGCAGGCGCCACAGGATCGACCGGGTCAACCGGATCGACCGGGTTAACCGGTTACACCGGAGCAACAGGATCCACCGGGAACACCGGAGCAACAGGGTCCACTGGAGATACCGGTGCGACCGGATCGACTGGGGATACAGGGGCGGAAGGGCAGCGCGGCAAAACCGGTGGCGACACCGTGGTAATCGTTCCGGCTTCGCCTCCCGCGCGCTGAGTTCCTCATAGCATGGGGCCGGGTGCTCACGGCGGCGGCACAACCATCACACTTGCCGCCGGTGATGGCGCGCCGTCCATAGTGGCCGGCGCACGATGATAGTTCGTGCGCTCAAGCTTGCTGCGGCAGCGGCGTTTTGCCTGCTCGCCGCGGCAGGTTGCGCTACTTTGCCTGACACCGATGCCCTCATCGCAAGGCACACGGCGCAAGCAGCGAGATTCGAAAACGCGCGCGGTCCGCTTTCGGCGCAGAAAAGCGCCGCCATCCTGGCCGAGCTCAAGCGCAAATCCGGCGACATCGATATTCTGGAAAAGCAGATCGCGCTGGAACAGGCGATCGCCGGCAGCCCCCTCATCCTGGGAAACAACGTCGCGCTGTTGCAGGACGGAGCGGCGACCTATTCGGCCATGTTTGCCGCAATCCGCAAAGCCCAGGACCATATCAACCTGGAATCCTACATCATCGAAGACGACGAAATAGGTCGGCAGTTCGCGGATTTGCTGTTGGAGCAACAGGGCCGGGGCGTTCAGGTCAACATAATATACGACAGCGTCGGCGGTCTCGGTACGCCGAAGGCCTTCTTCGAGCGGCTGACGCGAGGCGGGATCGAGGTGCTCGAGTTCAATCCGATCAACCCGCTCGCGGCGAAGACGCCATGGCTGATCAATAACCGCGATCACCGAAAATTGCTGGTGGTCGACGGGCGCACTGCATTCATCGGCGGGATCAATATCAGCAGCGTTCATTCCTCGGGATCGATCGCCAGGCGGCCCGTGAAGGCGGCGCCGAACGCTTTCGCATGGCGCGATACCGACATTCAAATCGAAGGTCCGGTGGTCGGTGAATTGCAGAAGCTGTTCGTCGCAACCTGGGAAAAACAGCGCGGCAAGCCGCTTTCCCCGAGGAAATATTTTCCCGAGCTGCACGCGCAGGGAAAAGATATAGTGCGTGCCATCGGCAGCACGCCCGACGATCCGTACAGCCTGATCTACCTGACCCTGATATCGGCCATCGGCAATGCGGAAAGGGAAGTGCAGCTGACCAACGCCTACTTCGTTCCCGACCCCCAGCTACTGAAGTCGCTCATCGATGCCGCCGGGCGCGGGGTCGATGTGAAGCTCATCCTGCCGAGTCATTCGGACTCCGAGGTCGTATTTCACGCCGGGCGCTCGCATTATTCGAGCCTGCTCGAGCGCGGCGTCAAGATCTACGAGCGGGTCGGCGCGGTGTTGCATTCCAAGACCGCAGTCATCGACGGTGTCTGGTCCACAGTGGGCTCGACCAATCTGGATTGGCGCAGCTTTCTCGACAACGACGAGATCAACGCGGTTATCATCGGGCGCGAATTCGCCCAGCAAATGCAGGCCATGTTCGCGCGCGACCTCAAAGCTTCAACGGCGATCGATCTGCAAAGCTGGGAACGCCGGCCGCTGTTGTTTCGCTTCAAGGAATGGATGGCGCGCGTGTGGGGGCGCCTGCTCTAGCCCGTGCGTCGCGATCGCGCAAGCGCGCCGCGGCGGTTCGACATTTTTAGTCTTTCATTTGCGTCCGCCGGCAACGAGCAGGAACACGCCGAGTATGACCGCCCCGGCGCTGACGATCAGCGGCACGTTTACCCTTTCCTTCTCTTCGACCTTGAGCTCTATCGGGCCGAGCTTCATGCCCGTGGTTTCCTTCGTGTAACTGAAGCCGCCGTAGGCCAAGCCAAGACTTCCGGCGACGATCAGGATGATTCCTATGATTTTAGAGGGATTCATGTGCGTTTATCTCCGAGAAATTGCAGATGGACAAATCGAATCGCCTGCGTTAGAACCGGTTTCATTCAGAGGAGATGCCTCCTTTGCCTGCTCTCCTATTGGGCTCGCTGCCGCATTCATTTCGCAGCCGGCGCTCTTGCGCCTGGCGCGCTGCGCGCCGACTCGGCGCAAAAAGCGGACAACTCGTCGAGTACCGCCCTCACCGCACGATTGCCCGCCACCACGCCCGCATACGGATCGTCGCTCGCGGCCGGAACCACCGCCTCGAACTCGCGCGATGCCATTACCCGACGCGTGCCGCTTTCCACGAGATAGGCGCGCAGGGTGAAGCGCACTCGACTCGGTGCGTCCAGGAACTCGTGTTGCAGGCGCAAGATCTCGGTATCCAGACGCATGTCGCCCGTGACGGCGCTTGGCGTTTGCACCACGGCGCGAAAGGCGCCGCTCGCCTCTACGGCGGCGACGATCAATGGCGTCAGCATGCGCGCCGGCGTATCGATCCATTCGTTGTGCGCAAAGTATTCGAGTTGGTTGGCCCGGCGCAGGTACATGATGCGCTGGCTGTCGAAGCCTGCCGCCGCGTGCGACGGGCTGACGACCAGCGTCGGCGCGGTAGCCAAGACCATCGCCACAGCGCGCGGCGCTGCGCTCGTCGTGGTTTCGCGCGCGTCGGTGAGCGCGTAAAAGTTGGGGTGCGGAGAGAGCACCGGACCTAATGCCTGACAGCCACAGACCAGGATTAAAGGGAATAAGGCGGCAAGCCGCTGCCAATGCGGCGGGGATATCGACGACACCGTTCGTTTCATTTGGTTGTTCCTTCGCCCGGCCCGGTCGGTACCTGCCTGCGACCCAACAGCAGGCCGCCGGGGCTGCCTTCGATCTTTTCGCTGAGGCGCCGCAGCGATGACGCGAGTACGCTCATCTCGCCGAGCAACCGTTCCAACTCAGGCATCGCTTCGGCGGTTAAGCGTTTCACGTCGCCACCGACCGCATCGACCATCTTTCCCGCGCCGGCGCTCGTGTGTGCGACTTCGTCTCCCATCTTCTCGATTGCGTCGGCGCCACGCCCGATGCGATCGATCACTGGTCCGATTTGTGCCGTTGCACGCGATGTATTTTCAAAAGTGCGGGCCGCATTGGCGATGCCCGTGTCGATCGTTTGCTTGCGCGCGGCAATGGTGTGCGTCACGCTAGCGAGGTCGGCGAGCGCGCTCGTCAAAGCCGCCCGGTTCGCGTCGCTCAGAATGGCGTTGATGTTGCTCGACGTGCTGTCCAGTTTCGCCAGAACGCTGGTGAGTACATTCTCCAGCCGTGCGCTGAGCGAGGGCTTGGTGCGGATCACTGGATATGCGCTGTCCGTGGTGGCGCGTAGCGGCGCCGCATCGCGTGCGCCGCCGCTGAGTTCGACATAGGCGATGCCGGTCAGGCCCTGGGTCTTCAGAACCGCCACGGTGTCCTCCTTGATCGGCGTGCCACGCTCGATGGCGAAGAGCAAGTTCACCCGCTCCGGGTTGCCCGGATCGAGCTGGATTTGCCGCACTTTGCCGACATCGACACCGTTGTATTTGACCGGCGCGTTCAGATTGAGGCCGGCAACCGATTCATCCTCGATCGCCAGATAGAGGTCGTAGGATTTCTGCGTGGCGCCGCCTGTGGCGAGCCAGAGGACGGCGGCGATCAGCGCGGCGCCGAGGACAAGCACGAACGCGCCCACGAGCGCGTAATTCACTTTTGTTTCGATGATGGCCCCCCTTTACTTGCGCTGGTTCGCACCTCGGCCTGATCCTTTTCCTGCTTTTGCGCGGATCTGCCGCGCGGCCCGTCGAAGAATTGCCGGATAGCGGGATGCTCCATGTGAGATAGCTCCGACATCGAGCCGACGCCTTGCACCTTGCCGTCGGCGAGGACGGCGACGCGATCGGCAACCTGCCACAGCAGGTCGAGGTCATGGGTGATCATGACTATGGTCAGGCCGAACAGGTCACGCAGCTTGCGCACGAGTTGATCGACACCGCCCGCGCTGTCGGGGTCGAGGCCGGCGGTCGGTTCGTCCAGAAACAGCAGTTCCGGGTCGAGTGCAAGCGCGCGCGCGAGCGACGCGCGCTTCATCATGCCGCCGCTTAACTCGGACGGATACTGTGCACCGACCCCTGGCGCAAGACCGGTCAGGGCGAGCTTCGACGCCGCGATTTCATCGATCAGCCCGTCATCGAGCCCGGTATGCTCGCGCAGCGGCAAGCCCACGTTTTCGCTCACCGTAAGCGAGCCGAACAGGCCGCCGTGCTGAAACATCACGCCCCAGCGTTGGCGCAGCGCGAGGCTGTCGTCCTCCGCGAGCGATTTCAGGTCGACGCCGAGCACGCGGATGGCGCCTGCGTCCGGGCGCCGCAGCAGGGTCATTTCGCGCAGCAGCGTCGATTTGCCCGAACCGGAGCCGCCAATGATTGCGAACACTTCCGCGCGGCGCACTTCCAGGTCGAGATCGGAATGCACCACATGCTCGCCGAAGCGCGTCGACACCTTGCTGATCTCGATGACCGTGTCGTTCTTGTGCAGGTCTTGCGCTTGGCTTTGCACGTCAGAGGTCCAGCGCGCTGAAGGCGATCGAGAACAGGGCGTCGGCGACGATCACCAGGAAAATCGACTGGACGACGCTGCGCGTGGTCTGGCGGCCGACGCTGTCGGCGCCGCCTTTGGTGCGAAAACCCTGAAAGCAGCCGACCATGGCGATGATGGCGGCGAACACCGGCGCTTTGCAAATGCCGATCAGATAGGCGGTAACGCTGACCGCCTTGACGAAGCGGTCGAGAAACTCGCTGTAGCCGACGCCGAGCTGCGCCTGCGCCATGATCATGCCGCCCGCCACGCCAAGCACGTCCGCAAACACGGTCAGCAGCGGCAGTACGATCAGCAGCGCGAGCAGTTTCGGTAGGACCAGCAGATCGAGCGGCGCGATGCCGAGCGTGCGCATGGCGTCGATCTCCTCGGTCACGGCCATGGTTCCGATCTGCGCCGCATAGGCGGAGCCCGAGCGCCCGGCGATGATAATGGCGGTGATCAAAGGCGCAAACTCGCGCAGCATGGACAGACCGACGAGATCGGCCACAAAAATGTTGGCGCCGTATTGCCTGAGCTGGTCTGCGCCCTGGTAGGCGACCACGATCCCGAGCAGAAAGGACAACAGACCGACGATGGGCAGCGCGTCGAATCCGGCGCTGCGTATGTTGTACAGGATTGGACGCCACCTGAATCGCGCAGGATGCGCGACGCATCCTGCAAGCGCGATCGCGCTTTCGCCGACGAATGCGAGCAGCGCAATGCTTTGTTCGAGCGCGGCTTCGGCGCTCCGGCCCAAGCCTGCGAGCATCGATGGGGGCGCGCGGGCAATTGGGGCGATGGTACCCGTCTGCGCCGTTGCCTGCTCCGCTACGGCTTCTAGCAGCTTGGCGAATTCCGGGCGCAGACCGCGCAGGGTCACACGTATGCCTTGGTCGCGCAGGCGCGCGAGCAGCTTTTGCAGCACCCACGCCCCTGCCATGTCCAATGCTTCGATGCGCGTACCGTCGGCAATCGCCTCGGTTTGGGCGGGAAATCGCACCGCTGCAGACAGCTGTTGGATGGCGCCGATGCCGCGCACCGTCCATGATCCCGACAACGCGAGATCCTGCGGGTTTGGCTGGGCGATGGTGGCGGGTGCCACCGGCAAGGATTTCATAGATTAAGCCGAGCGTAGATGAAACGGTGTGGCCTGTATGTACGTGAGCGCACAGAACACCGTCATCGAAGCGGCGCCAATTGCTGCGAGCTCTGGTCTCGGTTAGCAGGGTGTTGAAGAAGGGGGCGGCGCCCCCTTCTATATCCCCCAAGTCAGGGCTGTTGAATAACGCTTCCCTCTTAGGGGGCATAAAGATGGTATCAATTTTCATGTTCGGGAAGCGTTCTTCAACAGCCTGTCAGGTGCTTTGGACACGCCGTTCCTGTGACTTTGGCGCTATGCGCGCTGGCGCACTGAAAGCGGTGCGCGCGAGCGGCACAATCGGCGCAACGATCTCGGTCTTTCGATCCGGTCGTTGCGCAAGATCCGGTTCTTGCTGAGTCTGGTTTCAATTTTTTGAGGATAGCCGATATGAATGCTACGCACACGACCGCGCCACGGCGTCTGCCAGTGATGGGGCTGGGTCTTGCGGGACTCCTGCTCGCCGGCACCGCAATCGCCTCGCTCGCAATCTCGGCCCAAGGCTTCGACGGCGTCTTTAACGCCCCCGCGCCACCCAAGGCCGCGGCGCCGCCGGCCGTTACGGCACTGAGCGCCTCCCGCTGTGCCGAATGCGGCGTAATCGAGTCGACGCGAAGAATCGAAGAACCCTACGAAGACGCCGGCGTCAGCGCGACCGGCCGCAGTGCGGCCGGCAGTCTGGACCGGTACGAAGCAAAGCACAGCGGAAGCTATGTGATTACGATTCGCTTGGGGGACGGCACCTGGCGCACGATCAAGGACGCCAATGCGGCTAGATGGCGGCCAGGCGAACGCGTGATCCTCATCAGCGCGGCGCGCTAGCCCGGATGTTGAATCTCGGTCCATGCAGCAGGCAGGTCAGCGTCGCGCCCGCTTGGGCAAGTTGCCGTCAATGCGGCGGGCGCAGAGGGCATGCGCTTGAGCGCTAGCGTCTCCAACGAGGAAACGGTACCCGATACGGCAGCTCCGGCCGCGAACACCATGTCGGCGCCGGAACCGGCGCAACCCTACTTGGGCATGCGTGTGGCATTCGGATTCCTGGCGCTGGTCGCGCTCATCGCCGCGCTCTACTTGGCGCGCGCTTTCTTTGTGCCATTGCTGATCGGCATACTCGCGAGCTATGCATTGCGCCCGGTGGTGGACTGGCTGGAATTGCACTTCATACCACGTGCCGCAGGCGCCGCGCTGGTGCTGGTCGCGCTGACCGGCAGCCTGACATGGATCGGCTATTCCCTCGCCGACGATTCCGCGGCGATGATCGAAAAGCTGCCCGAGGCGGCGCGCAAGCTGCGCCAGACCTTGAGCGTTTCGCGCGCAAGCGGCAAGACGCCGCTGCAAAACATGCAGGAAGCCGCGAGCGAGATCCAGCGGGCGGCGGCGGAAGTGGCCCTGAAGCCGGGCGCGCGGGCCGCTGCGGCCCGCGCGCCCGAGCCATCCGTCTGGTTGAGCGACTACGCCATCGCGCAATCCGCCTTGTTGATCAGCGTCGCCGCGCAAGCGCCGATGGTGCTGCTGCTCGCGTATTTCCTTCTGGCCTCGGGGGTGCATTTCCGGCGCAAGCTGGTGCAGTTCGTCGGCCCTTCGATGTCGCGCAAAAAGGACGCCGTGCGGATTCTTGAAGAGATCGACGCGCAGGTGCAGCGTTATCTGCTGGTCACGTTCGTCTCCAACGCCCTGCTCGCAGTGGGTACCTGGCTCGCGTTCGAGGCGCTCGGCATGGAGCACGCGGGCGTCTGGGGCGTTGCTGCCGGCGTGCTGCATTTCATTCCTTACCTGGGGCCGGCGCTGATCGTGTTCGGCAGCGGATTAGTGGCATTTTTCCAGTTCGGCTCCGCGCTTTATGCCCTCGCCGTAGCCGGAGCCGCGCTGCTCGTCGCGGGCGCGATAGGGCTTGTGCTCATGACCTGGCTGCAGGGCCGGGCCGCGCGCGTGAACGCTGCGGTGCTATTTATCGCGCTGCTGTTCTTCGGCTGGCTTTGGGGCATCTGGGGGCTGCTGCTCGGCGCGCTGCTGGTCGCCATCTTCAAAACAATCTGCGACCGCGTCGAGACGCTCAAACCGGTCGGTGAACTGCTTGGGCGCTAGGGTTTGTTTATGTTCACCGTGCTCATGTGCTGAATGTCAGCAGACACTGGATCTGTGTGTTGGCAGACAGACTGCTGCGCGCATGCGCCGTAGAGTGCATACGAGGAACAGCGCGCGCATGGTGCCAGCACCACGCCGATCGTCAATCAACTTTGAAGGGCAAAGAAATGAACTGGGATCGCATCGAAGGCAACTGGAAGCAATTCAAGGGCAATGCAAAAGAGCAGTGGGGAAAGCTCACCGATGACCAGCTCGACGTCATTGCAGGCAAGCGCGACAAGCTCGTCGGCAAGATCCAGGAAACGTATGGCAGTAGCAAGGACGAAACGGAAAAGCAGCTCACCCAGTGGCAGGAGCGCATGAAAGTACATGCACAGATCAAGTGAGGCAGCGTGAAGAAAAGCGGGAAAGCGGACGCTAGCGCGGAGCCGAAAGACAAATCAATTGCTCTTGCGATCAGCGCGAACAGCATTTGTATGAACGAGGCGAAGGTGCAGATCGGCACCTCGTAAGTCGCATTCGAGCGGATGCGGATGTTTTTTAACCAGGTGTTTGATAGAGCAGAGGCGGCAAAATGAAAATGATACAAAGACATACAGTGGGCGCAATTGCGGCAGCACTTCTGATCGTTTTGGGTGGTTGCGCCGGGATGAGCACGCAAGAAAGGGACACCGCGATTGGTGCCGGCATAGGCGGCGTTGCCGGTAACGTCCTTGGTGGTGGCAGCGTGTTGGGAACGGCGGCAGGCGCTGTGGTCGGTGGCGTCGTGGGCCACGAGGTCGGCAGGCCGAAATAACAGGCACGCGGCCACAGACGCGGTTCGCACAGCGCGTTCCTGCCTATTCGTTGGGATGCGCATCACCTGGGGCCATGGGGCAATAAGGATCGGTGACGATGGTGCGCAGCGGCTGATCGAGGTGCTCAAAGAAGAAAACCGGCAGGACGATTCCCGCCCGATGGTGCCAAAGACTTGAATTTGCAGCGGGCAGGTGCCGCCAAAAGGCGGACAAAAAAAAGACAGGCGAGCCTGTCTTTTTTTATGGCGGAACCGCTGATTACTTGGTGCCAGCGGCTTTCACGCCGGCTTTGCCTTCGGCTTTGGCGGCTTTCGCATCGGCATTGGCCTTGGCTTTTTCAGCTTTGGCTTCGGCGGCTGCTTTGGTTTTGGCGGCTTTGGCGTCAGCTGCGGCAACTTTGGCGTCGGCCTTGGCATCGACCTTGGCATCGACCTTGGCTTCAGCCTTGCCGGCTTTTACGTCGGACTTTTCGGCTTTTGCTTCGGCTTTCACCGTGGTCGGCGTGGCAGGCGCGGCGGCTTGCGCGAAGACTGACGTGGCAAACAGGCCTGCAACCAGTGCAGCGATTATCTTGTTCATTGGGTTTCTTTCAGAAGTGACGGGATAAGACGAGACTTGCGGACTTAGACCTTAGCAGTCTAAGGTGCGATCAACGCAGGAGCGCCGAATCGGTTGACCGATCGCGTGAATATTGCGAATGTCGCGTTCACGCAGCGTCGTGCATATCCCTGACGATTTCGTAACACGAGCAACAGGCGGCTTCCAGACCCTTGCGATCGAGAATCGTGATATTGCCGCGGCTGTAGCTGATCAGTTTGTTTTCCTGCAGCGTGCGAGCGGCCTTGGTCACCCCGACGCGGCGCACGCCCAGCATTTGCGATAGGAATTCCTGAGTGAGCAGGAATTGGCTGGAGCGCAGGCGATCCTGGGTCATCAGCAGCCAGCGCGCGAGGCGCGCTTCGACAACGTGAAAGCGATTGCACGCAGCCGTCTGCGTGATTTGCGTCATCAAATTGTAGGTGTAGCGATGCAACTCGCGTCGCAACGTGTGGTTCTGCCGGAATTCCTTGAGAAACGGCGCAGCGCTCATGCGCATGGCCGTCCCGGTGCCCTGCACCAGCGCGCGTACCGGCGACACCGCGATTTCCATGGCGAGGGAAATACCGACCATACCTTCGCGGCCGACCAGGCCGACCTCCAGGGCGTGGTGCTGGTCCACCAGCGTCAGCAAGGAAACCAGGGAATCAGTGGGAAAGTAGACGTATTTTATTTTTTCGCCGGACTCATACAGCACTTCGCTGTAATTGAGTGCAACGGGTTCCAGTTCGTCGATCAGGCGCCGATAGTCCTTGCGCGGCAGCGCGGCCAGCAGACTGTTTGCGGGCGGGGCTCGGTCTGAAACATGCATGGCGACCCTCAGGTTTGGCGCGCTCCAACGAGCTTGCTCATTGGCCAATACAACAGGCGGGACGTCGAGGTGTAAAGATCCGGTTCTGATGGCGAACTCCAATTCAAATGGCCTTCGATCGCCGCCCCGCGATGCGCCAGAGGAGTAATCGCGGCGCAGAGGCAAAGTGCGAAGGCTTTGTAATGAGAAAGACTACGGCGGAAAAGCTGCCGCGTATGTACGCCGGCGCACAGAAGCTGTGGAAACCGAAGCGGAGAATTCCGTTTGTGCGCGACAACGCGTCAAAGGGGCGACGCCGCAAGCGCCGGACCAAAGTCGTCCAAGGACCGGTTCGGGGGCTTTCCTGGTCGAGGAATCCGAATTCAATCACGAAAGGAAGACCAACATGCTTTATACCATCGCTGTCGTCCTGATCATCTTGTGGCTGCTGGGGCTAGTGACGGCCTATACCATGGGCGGCCTCGTCCACATACTCCTCGTGATCGCCATCGTGGTCGTCCTGCTCAGGGTCATTAGCGGGCGCAGTCCCCTCTGAGCGCGGCGAAAATGGACGCGATCCTTGGATCGCGTCATTGCTCGCATCGTCTGAGCTCCGGCTGAGAACGACGGGCCGGCCGTAATCGTCCGCCCTAAATAAAGATCCATCATGTCGTCGCGGCGCCGGTCCTTGTACGCGCGACGCATCGAGCTTATTGACCTCGCGTGCGGGGGCAACGGGGATGCCGCCGATTGCGGCAGGCGATCGACGCAAGGATTCTCGGCGGCGCCCGCGCATCGATCTTCGTCCATATTGAGGGACTGGATGCGGCAGATATCGGCTTCCTGTGCGAAAATAAGGCTTCTGCAGTGCCTGCGCGCCGTTTGACGCCGCCCGAGCATCTGGCGGAGCCACTTTCAAACCCTGCCCCGATAATATGGTACATGGACGCCGTTCTGCCGCCATTCATGTAGAGGCGGACGTTCCCGCAACAAGCCCGCGGCGCAATGAATGGCGCGTGGTCGGCATGCTGCTGCCCTATCTGTGGGAATACAAGTGGCGCGTGCTGGTCGCGCTCGGCTTCCTCGTTTCGGCCAAGCTCGCCAACGTCGCCGTGCCGCTGGTATTGAAGGACATCGTCGATGCGCTCTCGCCGCAGCAGCAGATGCTGGCGCTGCCGCTCGCGCTGCTCCTCGCCTACGGGCTGCTGCGGCTTTCGACGGTGCTATTCGGCGAATTGCGCGACGTGGTATTCGTGCGCGTGACGCAGCGCGCCATCCGCCGCGTCGCGCTCACCGTGTTCCGCCACCTGCACGGCCTGAGCCTGCGTTTTCACCTGGAGCGCCAGACCGGCGGCATGACGCGCGACATCGAGCGCGGCACGCGCGGCATTTCGACGCTGCTGTCCTTCATGCTGTTCTCCATCATTCCGGTGATCCTCGAATTCAGCCTGGTGGCGGTGGTATTGCTTTCCAAATTCGACTGGCGCTTCGCCGCCGTCACTTTCGTCGCGGTGGCGATCTACATCGCTTTCACCGTCGGCGTCACCGAATGGCGCATGGAAATCCGCCGCCGCGCCAACGAGCTCGATTCCAGGGCGAACACGCGCGCCATCGACAGCCTGCTCAATTACGAGACGGTCAAGTATTTCAACAACGAGGAGTTCGAAGCGCGGCGCTACGACGAAAACCTGCAGAAGTACGAAGCGGCGGCGGTCAAGAACGAGGCTTCGCTCGGCCTGCTCAATATCGGGCAGAGCGGGGTCATCGCCGTCGCGGTGACGCTGCTCATGATTCTCGCGGGCGAGGGTGTAGTGGCGAAGACGTTGACATTGGGCGACCTGGTGCTGATCAACGGCCTCTTGATCCAGCTCTATATTCCGCTTAATTTTTTGGGCATGGTCTACCGCGAGATCAAGCAGGCGCTGATCGACACTGACCGCATGTTCCGGCTGCTCGAACAGAATCGCGACATCCAGGACCGCCCCGATGCCGTGACACTCGAGCCGGGAAGCGCCTCGATCCGCTTCGAGCATGTCGATTTTTTCTACGATCCGAAGCGCCAGATTCTGTTCGGTGTCTCCTTCGATGTGCCGGCCGGCAGCAAGGTTGCCGTGGTCGGGCATTCGGGAGCGGGAAAATCCACCCTGGCGCGGCTGCTGTACCGGTTCTACGACGTAAATCGCGGGGCCATCATCATCAACGGCAGCGACATCCGTGCGCTGCGGCAGTCGAGTCTGCGTGGCGCCATCGCCATCGTGCCGCAGGATACGGTGCTGTTCAACGACAGCATTTACTACAACATACATTACGGTCGGCCCGATGCAACGCATGCGGAAGTGATCGCGGCGGCCAAGGCGGCGCATATCCACGATTTCATCGAAAGCCTGCCGGACAAGTACCAGGCGCAGGTAGGTGAGCGCGGCCTGAAGCTCTCTGGCGGCGAAAAGCAGCGCGTCGCCATCGCCCGCGCCATACTCAAGAATCCGGCGATCCTGATATTCGACGAGGCCACCTCCGCGCTCGACTCCGAAACCGAGAAGTCGATTCAAGGCGAGCTTACGCGCATCGCGCAAGGCCGCACCACCCTGGTGATTGCGCACCGCCTGTCCACGGTAATGGATGCCGACCAGATCCTGGTGATGGATGCGGGGCGCATCATCGAGCGCGGCAGTCACCGCGAACTGTTGGACCGCAACGGCGCTTACGCCCAGATGTGGGCGCTGCAACAGCAGGAGGAGTCGCAACAGTCGCGCCAACGGGCTATCGCCTAAATGGGTAATTCCCTGCATTGACAATGGGATAATTTCGCTGCTCAATAGGCGCTTTAGATAGCGTCGTTATCCTGTTATTTTTGCTTGCAAAATAGGCAATTGACCGATAGACTGCGCCAACCCACATTTCTTGTACTCAGGGAGCATGATGTTGCCGTTCGTCCGCCCCATATTGCTTAGTGTAGGCCTGAGTCTGGGTCTTGCCGTCACCGCCTACTCCGGCCATGCCGAAGCGCGTCGCGCCGCGGGTGCCCCCACGTCCTCTGCCCATGGCCTTTCGCTGCGCTCGGCTGCGGCCATCATTCAAGACCAGGAAACGGGCGAGGTCCTATTCGGTAAGAACGCGAGCGCGGTAACGCCCATCGCCTCGATTACGAAGCTGATGACGGCGATGGTAGTGCTCGATGCCGGCCTCGATCTGCATGAAACTATCACCATTTCTGCGCAAGATATGGATAGTCTGCGCGGCACGCACTCCCGCCTGAAGCCCGGCGCGAGCTTGAGTCGCGACGAATTGCTGCGCGTGGCGCTGATGGCTTCGGAGAACCGCGCCGCCGCGGCCCTGGGGCGCACCTATCCGGGTGGTATGGAAGCCTTTAAGCAGGCGATGAACCACAAGGCGCAAATGCTCGACATGAGCGATACGCGCTTCGATGACGCCACCGGTCTCTCCAGCGCCAATGTTTCGAGCGCCGCGGATCTGGCCAAACTGGTACGCGCGGCGCATCTCTACGACCTGATACGCAGCTATACCACCATGACGGGGCACGAAGTCCATGTGGCCGGCCGGCAGCTCGCCTATCGCAATACCAACCGGCTGGTGGCGAACGGGGCCTGGAACATCGGACTTTCCAAGACTGGTTTCACCAACGACGCCGGCCGATGCCTGGTGCTGCAGGCAAAGCTCGCTGAGCGCAAGGTCATCATCGTTCTGCTGGATTCCTGGGGCAAATTATCGCGCATAGGCGATGCCAATCGCGTACGCGCGTGGCTGGAGGCGAATGCCCGACCGCAAAGCGGCGGGACGCACAAGGCCGCGCAGAAGGCTCGCAAGCGCACGCGCGCCTGACGCGCTCGCCTGACGCCTTGCCGTCGAGGAATCGCCGGCGCACACGCGGCAGCGACCCGGCGCCCTCCGCCAACGTCGCTTTAGCAGAACCCCCTAGATTATAATTCGTCGCAGCTTCGGGCTCTTGTCGCGGGCATGCCGGGGACGCTCGCATTGATCAATGTCAAGGTAGCGCCGCACCAGTGCTCTAATTTCTCTTATGGCCGCCCGGCGTTCGGGTTCGCGCAGCTGGCAAGACAAAGGTAAATCATGCAACCAGGTACTACATACAGCCTCGAGGTCAACCCGAAGATGCCGGCGCGGCTGAGCCGGCTGGAGGAGTTGGCCAACAATCTTTGGTACAGCTGGGACATCATGCCCACGCGCGCGCTGTTCTCGCGCTTGGATCCGCATCTGTGGAACGCGGTGGGGCACAGTCCCAAGGCGCTGCTCAAGCGCATCGACGAGCGGCGGCTGATCGACGCGGCCGAGGACAAGGTGTTCATCGACAACTATAACCACGTACTGACGGCTTACGACAGTTACCACGGGGAGCAGACGCGCCGCGATGCCGCCGAAATGCCGCTCGCGCAGGGCGAGCTGGTTGCCTATTTCTGCGCCGAATTCGGATTTCACGAGAGCCTGCCGATCTACTCCGGCGGCCTCGGCATTCTTGCCGGGGATCATTGCAAGGCAGCGAGCGACATGCGCCTGCCGTTCGTCGGCGTGGGCCTACTCTATCGCCAGGGGTATTTTTTCCAGACCATCGACAGCCTCGGCAATCAGCGGGCGACCTATGTCGATTCGGATTTCGACGATTTGCCGACCGAGCCGGTGCTGCGTGAAGACGGCTCGCACCTGAAGATCAGCGTCGAGTTTCCGGGGCGCGATGTCGCGGCCATGGTGTGGCAGGTGCGCGCTGGCTGCATTACCTTGTACCTGCTCGACACCGACATCGAGGAAAACACCCCGCACGATCGCAATATCGCGCATCAACTCTACGGCGGCGACCGCAACACCCGTATCGAGCAGGAGATCATGCTCGGTGTGGGCGGCGTGCGCGCATTGGCGGCGCTCGGCCTGAAGCCGACGGTGTGGCACATCAACGAAGGGCACGCGGCGTTCCTGATCCTGGAGCGCCTGCGCAACCTGGTACGGCAGGGGCTGGATTTCGCCAGTGCGCTCGAGGCAGTCGCGGTCAACACCGTGTTTACCACGCACACGGCCGTCCCCGCCGGACACGACCATTTCTCCACGCAGATGCTGCTGCACTATTTCCAGGGTTGTTGCACTGAACTGGGGGTCCCAAGCGACAACCTGCTGTCGCTCGGGTTGGGCCCGGGCGCGAGCGAATTCAACATGACCACGCTCGCCGTACGCGGCTCGCGTTTCCACAACGGGGTTTCAAAGATCCATGGTGACGTGTCTTCACGCATACTCGGAGACCTATGGCCGCAGATCCCGCCCGAAGAAAATCCGATTACGTCGATCACCAATGGCGTGCACGTGCCGACCTTCCTTTCGCCCGAATGGGCCGACGCATTCGACCACTTTCTCGGCTATGGCTGGAGCCAGAGGTTGGGCGACCAGGATTGCTGGGACCAGATCAGCGCGGTGCCGGACCATGTGTTCTGGAGTACGCGCCAGCACCTGAAGTCGCAGTTGCTGCACCTGGTGCGCTATCGCTTGCGCGATCAGAACGCGCGCAACCAGGGCAGCGAAGCGCACCTGGACCGGCTGCTGCGCCTGTGCGATCCGAACAATCCGACCGTCCTCATTATCGGTTTCGGCCGCCGCTTTGCCACCTATAAGCGCGCCGCGCTGTTGTTCGAAAATCTGGACTGGCTGCGCCAGCTGGTCGCAGATCCCCTGCGACCGGTGCTGTTCCTGTTCGCCGGCAAGGCGCACCCGGCCGACGTGCCCGGGCAGGACATCATCAGGCGGCTGATGCAGGTGGCGCAGATGCCCGAGTTCGAAGGCAAGATACTGCTGGTAGAAGGCTACGATCTGCGCCTTGCGCGGCGCATGGTCTCCGGCGTCGACGTCTGGCTCAACAATCCTGTCTATCCGCTCGAGGCCTCGGGTACGTCGGGCATGAAGGCCGCGATCAACGGCGTGGTCAACCTGTCGGTGCTCGACGGCTGGTGGGGCGAAGGCTATGACGGCACTAACGGCTGGGCGATCAAGCCGGCCGCGGCCGGGCTGGACGAAGCGAGCCGCAACCGCGAGGAGGCGCGCACGCTCTACGAAATCCTGCAGGACCACGTCATTCCGCTCTATTACAAGGTCGAGAGCCGCGGCTACTCGCCCGAATGGGTAAAGCTGGCCAAGCGCTCCATTTCCAGCCTGCTGCCGCGCTTCAATTCGCAGCGCATGGTTGGCGAGTACGCCACCAAGTGCTATCTGCCGGCCGCGCAACAGGGGCGGCGCTATGCAGAGAATGAGTTCGAAATTGCGCGCGCTATCGCCGCCTGGAAAGCGCGCGCACGGCAAGCATGGCCAGGGGTGACGATACGGCGGCTCGATACACCGGCGAAGCGCATCCTGTTCGGCGAGTCGGTGCGCATTGAAGCGGGGGTACGGCTGAACGGCCTGAAATCGGAGGATGTGGCGGTGGAGCTGTTGCTCGGACATGCCGGGGAATACGGCAAAGACAAGGTGCTGCGCTACCGGCTGGTTGCGCAAAATGTGGACCCGATTGGTGAGCATATCTATACGCTCGAACTTGCGCCGGAGTTATGCGGCAGGCTGGATTACCGTATCCGCGCCTACCCGTGGCACGAATTGTTGACCCATCCGTTCGAGCTGGGCCTGATGATCTGGGCCTGAGCGATAGACGGCATCTGTATTTTGTTGCGTGGTACGAGCGCAATCGGGCTCGAACGCCGATTTCGGTTCGTGTATGGATAAGGGGCATCCGCACACCAACCGAGGGCATGGCCGAGCGCGAGTTCGGCGTGGTTCGGTGTGAAAGGCGGGCGTAGCGATGCGCGAAGATTCTAGCGATCTAAGGCGTTACTTTCCGGTTCGCCGCCAGCTGCGCGTAAATCGCGGCGTAGCGCTTCGCGCTTGCATGCCAGCTGAAATCCTTGGCCATGCCGTTTCGCTGCAGCGTGCGCCAGTTCGCGCGGTCCTGCCAGGTGTCGGCGGCGCGTCGCACTGCGGCGAGCAGCGCTATAGCGCTCGCCTCGTCAAACACGAAGCCGCCGGCACTGCCGTCTGCGAGGGTAGCCGCACTGCAGTCGATGACGGTGTCGACGAGTCCGCCGGTGGCGCGCACGACAGGCGGCGTGCCATAGCGCTGGCTGTACATCTGGTTGATGCCGCAGGGTTCAAAGCGCGAAGGCATGAGAAATGCATCGGCGCCGGCTTCAATCAAATGGGCAAGCGTTTCGTCGAAACCGATGGTCGCGCTCACTGCGCGAGGATGGCTGCGCGCAAGGTCGCGAAATCCCTGTTCGAGCTGCGGCGCACCGCTGCCGAGCAGCACGAGCTGCCCCGGCAGCGTCAGCAGTTGCGGTGTGATCTCGAGCAGCCAGTCGAGCCCTTTTTGCTCGGTGAGACGGCTCACGACACCGAACAACGGCACCGCGGGCGCGTCAGCCAGGCCGAGGCGCCGCTGCAGTTCGCGCTTATTGCCCGCCTTGGCAGCGAGCGTGTCGGCATCGTAGCGGCAGTGGATCAGCGCATCGGTGGCCGGATTCCACAATCGGGTATCGATGCCGTTGAGGATGCCGAAGAGCCTGTCGCCGCGTGTGGCGAGCAGACCTTGCAGGCCGAAACCGAGGGCGTCAGTCTGAATCTCCTGCGCATAGGTCGGACTCACCGTGGTGATGGCATCGGCGAGCTGCAGGCCAGCCTTGAGAAACGAAAGCTTACCGTAGTACTCGACCCCGTCAGGGGTGAAGCAATCCGCAGGCAGGCCGAGCGCGGCGACCCATTGCGGCTCGAATATGCCCTGAAATGCAAGGTTATGTATGGTCAGGAGCGTCGCCGCGCGCGTGTCGCCCGCATAGTGCAGATAGGCGGGCGCGAGACCGGTCTGCCATTCGTTGCAGTGAACCACCTGGGGGCGCCACGCAAGCGGGCTGTCGGAGTTGCCGAGCAGCGCCGCGATGCGCGACAGCAGGCCGAAGCGCAGCGCATTGTCGGCCCAGTCCTTGCCGGCTTCATCCTGGTAGGGTCCGCCGGCGCGGTCATAGAGTGCGGGGCAGTCGAGCACGAGGAGCGGCACGCCAGACGGGGTCTGGTCCTCGAGCAGGCGCGCCTCCGGAAAATTCGCAATTGCAGCGAAGCGCGCAATTTCGCGGCGTCGGGGCAGTTGCGCCAGCACTTGGGCATAACCAGGCAGCAGTATCCTGGCATCGAGACCGAGCGCGCACGCCGCGGCAGGCAAGGCCGCGCTGACATCGCCCAGGCCGCCGGTTTTCACGATGGGGGCGCATTCCGGTGTCGCAAACAGGATGCGCAGTTGGCTCGGTTTCACGGATGGATCGGAGGTGAAGTGGGCAAAGAATCCTGGCTGCGGCGTCGCATGCAGGCACGGCCGCTTTGCCGGTCCAGGTGGCCAATGTTAGCAGGGGAGCGGATGCGATTGCTAGGCTTTGCGTCCGAGGGCGGCCGGTGATTCTCGCCAGCGACATCGGCGCGACCAAGGCGTTCTTGCTGCTCGCACAGTTGCGCCGGGGGCGCATCGAGACGGTATTGGAGCGGCGCTATGCCGTGGCCTCCTTCACCGATTTTGCCGCCATGCTGGCTGACTTTCTCGGTGCATGCCGTCAGCATTGCAGCCGCGGCGTGCGTCTCGCCAGCGCGTGTTTCGGCGCGGCCGGCCCGGTTTCGGGCGATTGCATCCAGATGACCAATCTGCCGTGGCGGCTCGATGCCAGGGCAATCGCTGCGCAGTTCGGCATCGGTCGCGTGCGGCTCGTAAACGATTTCGAGGCTGCGGCTACGGGCATCGAGGCGCTTGGCCCCGACGATGCGACGATATTGCAGCGTGGCGAGCCCTTGCCACGGGCAGCGCGCGTGATCATCGGCGCGGGTTCCGGCCTGGGAGTCGCCTATGCGCTGCCGCAGGGCAGGCGCATGCAAGTAATTGCAGGAGAAGGCGGGCACGCGGGTTTTGCTCCTGCCGATCCCGAACAGATGCGCTTGTGGTGCGCGCTCCATGCGCGCTTTGGCCGCGTCAGCGTCGAGCACGTGGTTTCCGGTCCGGGGCTGCTACACATCTACGAATTCCTGTGCGGCACCGAACCTCGATCGCCGGGGTTGGAGGAGAGCGTGCGCGCCGAAGGGCCGGCGGCAATCACGCGCTATGCGCTGGAGCTGGGCGATGCGCTTGCGTGTCGGGCGCTTGACCTCTTCATCTCCTGCTACGGCGCGGTGGCCGGCGATCACGCGATTACCGTGACGGCGCGGGGCGGGGTCTATATCGCGGGGGGCATTGCGACAAAGATTCTCGCTCGGCTTTCTGCGGGCGGTTTCATCGCGGCGTTCAACGCCAAAGGCGCGCACGCCGAGATGGCCGCCAGCATTCCGGTTCAGGTGGTCACCACCGAGCGCCTCGGCTTGCTCGGGGCGGCGCGCATTGCCGCGCGTTGACAATTGTCAATGCCCGCGGGTAAGTGGCAGTTATGCTCGGTTCATGTCTGTTGGTGCGTGAAAGGAGTTGGTTATGCAAGTTCCCCAAGCACGTTCACACAAGGGCAAGGCGTCGCCGAAAACAACAGGCGGTCGCGGCAATCTGGCCGCGACTAAGCCAGACCAGGGCAATTCCAGGAATTGTCCGGCGACAGCGCCCAGCATCAGCGCGGAAGAGCGCCAGAATTTGATCGCGCGCGCCGCGTACTTTCGGGCGGAAAAGCGCGGCTTTTCCCCGGGATGCGAGCTTCAGGACTGGGTCGAAGCTGAAATGGAAGTGACGCGGCTGATCGGCGGCGCCTAGCGTTACGCGGGGGCGAGAATCACCGCGCCCAATGGAGGCACGGTTACGCTGGCCGAATAAGGCCGATTCATCCAGGCGCGCGCCTCCGCTTCGATGTGGCTGGCGTTGCCGACGTTGCTGCCGCCGTAGTAGAGCGAGTCACTGTTCAAGATCTCCACGTAAGTTCCAGTCATGGGCAATCCGATGCGGTAGCCGATGCGCGGAACCGGTGTGAAGTTGAGGATGACAATGAGGACCGCCCCATCGCGGCTGCGCCGCTCGAAACAGATGATCGACTGCTCCGCGTCATGACAATCGATCCACGCAAACCCCTCGGCGGCGTGATCGAGGTCGTGCAGGGCGGCGCGATCCCGGTACAGACGGTTCAGGTCGCGCACCAGGCGCGCGATTCCCGCATGCGCCGCATCTGCGAGCAGACCCCAATCGAGCTCCGCCTGCGCCGCCCATTCGCGTTCCTGAGCGAATTCGCTGCCCATGAAGTTGAGCTTCTTGCCGGGCGAGGTTATTTGATAGCTGAACAGCAGGCGCAGGTTCGCCAGGCGCTGCCAGGCGTCACCCGGCATTTTCCCCAGCAGCGAGCCTTTGCCGTGGACCACTTCGTCGTGCGACAGCGGCAGGACGAAGTTCTCGGTGTAGGCGTACAACTGGCCGAAGGTAAGCTGGTCGTGATGAAAGCGCCGGTGCACCGGGTCTTGGCGCAGGTAGTCCAGGGTGTCGTGCATCCAGCCCATGTTCCACTTGAACGTGAAGCCGAGGCCGCCGAGGTAGACCGGCCGCGACACCATGGGCCACGCAGTCGATTCCTCGGCGATACTGAGCGCGCCGGGGAACTCGGCGTGGAGCATGATGTTGAGCTCACGCAGGAACTCGATCGCTTCCAGGTTTTCGTTGCCGCCGTAGCGGTTGGGCAGCCACTCGCCTTCGCGCCGCGCGTAGTCCAGATACAGCATCGAAGCGACGGCGTCCACCCGCAGTCCGTCGAAATGAAACTGCGACAGCCAGTAGTGCGCGCTCGACAGCAGGAAACTCCTCACCTCGTTGCGGCCGTAGTTGAAGGTATGCGTACCCCACTCCGGGTGCAGGCCAAGGCGCGGGTCCTCGTGCTCGTACAGCGCCGTGCCGTCGAAGCGCGCGAGGGCGAATTGGTCCTGCGGAAAATGTCCCGGCACCCAGTCGAGGATGACACCCAGTCCAGCGGCGTGGCAGCGGTCGATCAGGGCGCGCAGATCGTCAGCGCTGCCATAACGGCTGCTGGCGGCGAAATAGCCCGTGGTTTGGTAGCCCCAGGACTCATCCAGCGGATGCTCGGAGACCGGCATCAGTTCGATATGGGTGTAGCCCATGTCGGCGGCATACGGGATCAGCGCGTCGGCGAGCTCGCCATAGCTGTAGCAGCGGCCCGCCGGAGGATGGCGCCTCCAGGAACCGACGTGTACCTCGTAGATATTCAGCGGCGCGTGCAACCAGTCGGTGCGTTCGCGCTCGGCCAGCCACGCGTCGTCGCTCCATGCGTGGCTCGCCGGCGCGCTCACGCGCGCAGCCGTGTCCGGACGCAGCTGGAAGCTTTGCGCGTAGGGGTCCGACTTCACCGCTACGGCGCCGCTTTCGCGGTTGCGGATCTCGAACTTGTACAGCGCGCCCTGGGGCAATTCCGGCATGAACAGCTCCCACACCCCGCTCGCCCCGCGCGATTGCAGCGGATGCATGCGTCCGTCCCAGCGGTTGAAGTCGCCGACCACGCTGACGCGCTCGGCGTTGGGCGCCCACACCGCGAAGCGCACCCCGGGCACGCCCTCGAGCGTCAACGCTTGTGCTCCGAGCGTGCGATAGGCCTGATGCAGGCGGCCGACACCGAACAGATACAGGTCGTCGTCGCTGAGCGTGAGCGCAAACGAGTAGGGGTCGAAGCACTCGCGTGTTGCACCACCTTCGGTGTAGCGCAGGCGGCAGGGCGCGCTCGGGCGCGCGGCGAGTCGCGTTTCGAACAATCCTGCGACTGGCCCGCGCGCAAGCGGCGTCCAGCCATCGGCTGTCGCCACGGCGGCGGCGCTCGCATGCGGATTGTAGGCGCGCACGCTCCAGCCGCCGCTGCTTTGCTGCGTCCCGAGACAGGCATACGGATCATGCAGGCGTGCGCTTGCGAGCAGCCGCAGCCGCGGATCGGCTCCGGCGGCGAGCGCTGTATTCATGGCGTCAATGCGGCCGCCCCAGCGGTTTGATGTGGCAAAGGTCCATGGCCATGAGTATAGGCGAAGTTGCGATCAAGGGTCACATGGAAGGATTTGATCTTGGCGGCCAGAGCCTAAGTCGTCCGCCGACGAAGCAGCCTTTGCACATCAACCTTGCGCATGATGCGCTCGCCTTGATTCTCGCCGGCGGCCGTGGCTCGCGCCTCGCCGAACTCACCGATTGGCGTGCGAAGCCGGCAGTGCCTTTTGGCGGCAAATTCCGCATCATCGATTTCACCCTGTCCAATTGCGTCAATTCCGGCATCCGCCGCATCGGTATCTGTACGCAGTACAAGGCGCAGAGCCTGATCCGGCATGTGCAGCGCGGCTGGAGCTTTCTCGACGGGCGCTTCGAGGAGTTCGTCGCGCTGCTGCCGGCGCAGCAGCGCGTGACCGCTGAGTGGTATAGAGGCACGGCCGACGCGGCATGGCGATCGATTCGATGGTATCGGGCGGGTGCATCATCAGCGGCTCCGAGGTGCGGCGTTCGGTGCTGTTCTCCAACGTTCACGTGCAAAATTTCTGCAAAATAGAGGATTGCGTAATCCTGCCGAACGTCGAAATAGGCAATAATGTCGCTCTGCGGCGGGCGATCGTGGACACGCGCTGCCGGCTGCCTGACGGATTGTCGGTGGGCTTCGATCCCGAGGCGGATCGCAAGCGTTTTCACGTTACCGACCGAGGTGTGGCGATAATCGTCCCCGAGAGCCTGGGACAGCGCGTGCACCACCTGCGCTGATCGCTTGCGCAGTGGGGTAAAGCTCCCAGTTCAACTCCCATTTGGATGCGCTCGACGGTGACGTAGAATGCGCAAAAGCATTCCAATTTCACCGATGGCGCCGCCTTTCAACGATCTTCCTCTCCATGACCCCCTCACGCCCTCTTGATTTGGTGCTCGTATGGCACCTGCACCAGCCGGACTACCGCGACTACGCCAGCGGCGAATTCCTGCTGCCCTGGGTCTACCTGCATGCAATCAAGGATTACACCGACATGGCCTGGCATCTGGAGCACCGCCCGGGCATGCGCGCGGTGGTCAACCTGGTGCCGGTGCTGCTCGATCAGCTCGAGGATTACGCCGACCAGTTTGCGAGCGGGAAGCTGCGCGACCCCTTGCTGCGCCTGCTCGCGCGCGACGAAACCGAGTCGCTGACCGAGGCCGAGCGTGCGCTGGTACTTGAGCGCTGCTTTCGCGCAAGTACGGAAAAGATGATCGAGCCTTACCCAGCCTACAAGCGCATGCACGAGTTGTTCCGCGCGATTGAGGCGCAGGGCGGCCACGCATTGCGTTACCTGTCCGACCATTTCTTTTACGATCTGCTCGTCTGGTATCACCTCGCCTGGACCGGGGAAACCGTGCGGCGCGAGTCGGAGCTGGTGCAGCGGCTGATGGCGATCGGGCAGCATTTCGAGCGCGCGCACCGTGGCGAATTGTTCCGGCTGATCGGCGAACTGGTGCGCGGGGTGATCGGGCGCTACGCGCTGCTCGCGAGCGTGGGTCGGATCGAGCTGTCGACAACGCCGCACTATCACCCGCTGGCGCCGCTGTTGCTCGACTTTCACTCGGCGCGCGAAGCCCAGCCAAAAGCGCAGCTGCCCGATGCCTCGATCTATCCTGGCGGTCGCGCGCGCGTCGCCGCCCAGCTGCAATCGGCGCTCGAGAGTCATGCGCGCCGCTTCGGTGCGGCGCCCTGCGGCGTGTGGCCTGCCGAAGGCTCGATATCGGAGGCCATGCTCGGTGTGCTGAGCGGCAACGGTATCTGCTGGGTCGCAAGCGGCGGACAAGTGCTCGCGAACAGCCTAGGCGCCGCGCACCGCGGTGCCGCGCGTGCGCGGCATATGTACCGACCCTACCGGCTTGCGTCCGCCCCGGACCTCACGCTGTTCTTCCGCGACGACAAACTGTCGGACCGGATCGGATTCGAATACCAGCATTGGCACGGCAGCGACGCGGCAGCCAATTTCATCAGCGAACTGGAATGCATCGCGGCCCAAGCGCCGCCGGACGAACGCCCGTTGGTGAGCGTGATCCTCGACGGCGAGAACGCCTGGGAACATTACCCTTACAACGCCTATTATTTTCTTAGCGCAATGTACAAGGGGCTGGAATCACACACATCCATTCGCCCGACGACCTACTGCGCGTATTTGCAGCAGTGCTCGGGCGGTCCCGCCGCCGCCGCGCCACCGCCGGCGACGCAAAAGCTCGAACGGCTGGTCGCCGGCAGCTGGGTCTACGGCAATTTCGCCACTTGGATCGGATCGAACGACAAGAACCGCGCGTGGGACCTGCTCTGCGCGGCTAAACAGAGCTTCGATCTGGTCAAGGCGAGTGGCCGGCTGAGCGCCGAGAGACTTGCCGCAGCGGAGCGCCAGCTTGCCGATTGCGAGGGCTCGGACTGGTTCTGGTGGTTCGGCGACTATAACCCGAGCGCCTCGGTGGCGAGTTTCGACCGGCTCTATCGCGTCAAACTGGCGAATCTATACCGCTTGATCGAAATGCCCGTACCCGCGACATTGGCGGAGCCAATTTCTCACGGTCACGGCGATCCCGAGGGCGGGGGCAGCATGCGCCGTGCGAGCGCAGCGGGAGACGCAGCATGAATGACATCGTGTCGGCCAACGCAGCATTCATGCAACTCGCATTCACGGGAAAGGCTCGCTTCGCATGAGCGCATCGGTCGCATTGCTGTTCGGCGTGCATGCGCATCAGCCGGCCGGAAATTTTCCGCAGGTGCTGGAAGAAGCGCACGCGCGCTGCTATCGGCCGTTTCTGCAGACTTGTTGCCGCTATCCTCGATTTCGCTTTGCGTTGCATTTCAGCGGCCCGCTGCTCGATTACCTCTACCGGCAGCATCCTGAGGACATGGCGCTACTCGCACGCATGGTCGAGCGCGGGCAGGTCGAGCTGTTCGGCGCCGGCGATACCGAGCCCGTGCTCGCCGCGATTCCGAACCGCGACCGCACGGGCCAGATCGCGAAGCTCAGCCGCAAGCTCGCCGCGCGCTTCGGCCGCGCGCCCCAGGGCGCATGGCTGACCGAACGCGTGTGGGAAGCGACGGTGGTGCCTGCGCTTGCCGATTGTGGCATCCGCTATGTCACTGTCGATGACTACCATTTCCTCGCAACCGGCAAGCCTGCGGCCGAGCTCGACGGCTATTTCACCACCGAGGAGGACGGACGCAGGCTCGACTTGTTCCCGATATCCGAGGCGCTGCGCTATCGTATTCCGTTTGCCTTGGCCGAGGAGAGCGTTGCTTACCTTGACGGCCTCGCGCGGGAGCCGGGCCCCAGCGCCGCTGTCTATTTCGATGACATCGAAAAATTCGGCATCTGGCCCGAGACCTACGAATGGGTATACGAAAAGGGCTGGCTCTCCCAGTTCATCGAGCGCGTGCTCGCTTCGGAAAAAATTACCACGCTGCATTTTGCCGAATATCGCGAGCGCGCACGCACACACGGCATCATCTATCTGCCGACTACCTCCTATGTCGAAATGAACGAGTGGACGCTGCCGGCAGCGGCGGCGCATACCTACGCCGATTTGGTGGACCGCGAGAAGCGCTCCGGCTGCCATGATGCAAGCAAGGCATTCGTGCGCGGCGGCATCTGGAAGAATTTTGTCGCGCGTTATCCGGAGGCGAATTGGATGCACAAGCGCATGCTGGGCCTGTCCGAGCGGCTCGAGCGCTTGTGCGCGGCTGAGCGCAATGAAGAGATGTATGCGCAGCTGTATCTGGCGCAGGCGAACGACGCCTATTGGCACGGCCT